>JGI12316J15310_10000012_pt8 | contig 143478 bp, 95 predicted proteins | sample MarCyaLeptolynsp_FD_15310 | JGI IMG/M metagenome (IMG submission 15310)
CTTCCGAACATGATGGCGAGCATTGCGGAACTTGGCGGTCTCGATGACCCCACTCGTCGCATCCATTTCGCAGAGGTGAATGAACTGCTCACCCACATCGAGTCCTACGGTCACAATTGGTGTAGATTTCTTCATGGCGGCTGGTCTCCTTTTCGTTTGCAGCCATGATTCCATGGACTGCGTGGAGTCAGCCGCCTCAGCCCATCTTCGCGACCTGCGGCAGGGACCCGGCGCGCTCTACGGATGAAACATCGGGGTGGTGGGCACGACGAGACCAGACCCCACAATCGGGCACGGGCACGGGCACGGGCGCCGCAAGACTGTGAGTCTTGTTTACGTGGTGTAGAGAAACTTCCCACTACGACGCCGGCGCCATACCGCCACGACGCCCAGGAGCAGCACCGCCACCCAGCCAGTTCCGGATGACCCTCCGGCCTCACAGCCTTCCGCGTCACCGTCGCCACCCCCGACCGTCACCGTCGGGGTGCATTGGCCGCTGTCGCACGTCTCGCTGCCGCTGCAGATCCCGCAGGTCCCGCCGCAGCCGTTCGGGCCGCAGGTGTTGGCCCCACACTGGGGCACGCACCCCAGCTCGCACTGTCCTGCCCCGCTGCAGTTCTGGCCGTTGGGGCACACGCCACAGCTCCCGCCGCATCCATCGTCGCCACAGCTCTTGCCATCGCATTGCGGCTGGCAGGGGATGCACTGGCCGCCGGCGTCGCATTCGTCGGTGCCGGTGCACTCGCCGCAGGTCCCGCCACAGCCGTCGTCGCCGCACACCTTACCGTCGCAGTCGGGCGTGCAGCACAGCCCCCTGCTCTCGTCGCAGAGGCTCCCCGGGAAGGCCGAGCAGTCGCCACAGGTCTCGCCGCAGCCGTCCGGCCCGCACTCCTTGTTGTCGCACTCCGGCACGCATTGGCCATTGGGCACACACTGCCCGTCGCTGTTGCACAGCTCGCTGGCCGGGTTGCAGTCACCGCAGCTTCCGCCGCAGCCATCCGCGCCACACACCTTGCCGTCGCAGTTGGGCTCGCAGGGCGGCGGGTCGGTGCAGGTGCCGTCGAACTTGCAGCTGGTGCCTGGCGCGCAGGTGCCGCAGGTGCCGTTGCAGCCGTCGCCGCCGCAGGTCTTGCCATTGCAGTCCGGGGTGCAGCCGCTCGACGTCACACAGGTGCCGTCGTACTTGCAGCTGACGCCGGGCGGGCAGGACCCGCAGGTGCCGCCACAGCCGTCGCCGCCACACTGTTTGCCGTCGCAGTCCGGAGTACAGCCGCTGCCCGTCAGGCACTGGCCCGAGGCGCTGCAGCTGATGCCCGTGGAGCATGAGCCGCACTGGCCCGAGCACCCGTCCCAACCGCACTCCTTGCCGGCGCAGTCCGGCTCGCAGCCGCCCACAATGGCGCAGTTGCCGTCGGCGCCACAGTTGACGCCTGCCGGGCAGCTACCGCAGGTACCCCCGCAGAAGTCGGCGCCGCAGGTCTTGCCCGTGCAGTCCGGCACGCAGCCCGGGATCTCGACGCATTGGCCGTTGTAGCTGCAGCTGATGCCCTGTGCGCATTGGCCGCAGGAGCCACCGCAGCCGTCACCGCCGCATTGCTTGCCATTGCAGTCGGGCGTACAGCCCGCCACCGACACGCAGGTGAACGTCGAGTCGCACGCCTGCCCCGCGCCGCAGTTGCCGCACGTCGAGCCGCAGCCGTCGGGGCCACACGCCTTTCCATTGCAGTCCGGCGCGCACGTGGACGGGTCCACGCAGCTGCCGCTGGCATCACACACCTGGCCGGCGCTGCAGACGCCGCAAGACCCGCCGCAGCCGTTGCCGCCGCACGACTTGCCGGTGCAGTCCGGCTCGCAACCGGATGGGTCCACGCATTGGCCGTTGTAGTTGCAGCTCTGACCCGCCGGGCAGGTACCACAGGAGCCGAAGCATCCGTCGGAGCCGCACTGCTTGCCGACACACAGGGTCGTGCAGCCCACCGGGCTGAGGCACTTCTGGTCGCTGCTGCAGCTGAGCCCCTGGGGGCACGTGCCGCACTGGCCACCACAGCCGTCGCCGCCACACTCGGCCCCGAAGCACGCCGGCGTGCAGCCGCCGGTGGACACGCATTGGCCGCTGGCGTTGCAGGATTCACCCGGTCCACAGTCGCCACAGCTTCCGCCACACCCGTCACCACCGCATTCCACACCGCCGCACTGGGCCGTGCAGCCGCCCTGGGTCACACACTGGCCGCTGAAGTTGCAGGACTGGCCACTGGGGCATGAGCCACAGGACCCGCCGCAGCCGTCGCCGCCACAACTCTTGCCGCTGCAGCTCGGGGTGCAACCACCAAGGGACTCGCACTGATAGTTGAAGTTGCACACGCCGTTGGGGCCGCAATCGCCGCAGTAGCCGCCGCAACCATCCGAGCCACACTGCTTGCCCGCGCAGTCCGGGGTGCAGGTGATCTTGGGCACACACTGGTAGCTGAAGCTGCAGCTCTCGGTGGCCGAGCAGAAGCCACAGAAGCCGCCGCACTGGTCCGAACCGCATTGCTTGCCGGCGCAGTTGGCCTGGCACGTCGCCGGATCCTTGCACTGGAAGTCGAAGCCGCAGACCTGGTCGGCCGGGCACCCCGTGGCGCATTCGCCACCGCATCCGTTTGGACCGCATTGCTTGCCGTTGCAGTCGGGGGTGCAGCCGGCGGGGTTCACGCACTGGCCGAAGGCGTTGCATATCTGTCCGCCCGAGCAGGTCCCGCAGCCGTCGCCGCACTGGACGCCGGCGCAGGGGTTGCCGCCGTCGACGCACTGCTTGACCGGGAGCAGTCCAAACAGACTGTCGACGCCGCAGGTCTTGCCCAGCAGGGCGCAGTTGACCTCCACGACGATCCCGAAAGCGCAGTAAGACAGGATGTTCCCATCACACCTCCCGTTCAGCGGGATGCCGCTGCAATCCGCGTTGGCCGTACCCGGGAGGGCAGCCATCGCGGTGAACGCGATCAGAAGTGTGGCCAGAGTGCGGACGATGATGCGGCGAGTTCCCCTCATGGCGACCATGGTACGCATTGTCCCCCTTCAGGGAAATGCGAACCGGCGCCGCCCCGAAGTCAGGAACCCGGCTGGAGCTCGACCGGCGGCGAGGGGGCGTGGCCGCGCAAGCGCTCGACCAGCGTCTTCGCGTCATCCACGAGGGTGTACAGCGCCGGCACGATGACCAGCGTGACCACCGTGGCGAAGACGATGCCGAAGCCCAGCGCGATGGCCATCGGGATGAGGAACTTCGCCTGGCGCGAGGTCTCGAAGATCATCGGCGCCATTCCCAGGAAGGTGGTCAGGGTCGTCAGAATGACCGGGCGGAAACGACGCTGGGCGGCACCCATGGCGGCGTCGAAGGCGCTCAGCCCCTCCTCGCGGCGTAATCGGTTGGCGTACTCGACCAGGACCAGGGAGTCGTTGACCACCACGCCGGACAGGGCCACACCTCCCATCATGGACAGGATGCTCAGGTTGTAGCCCAGCACCATGTGCCCCATGACCGCGCCGGCCAGACCGAAGGGGATGGCGATCATGACGATGATGGGCTGGACATAGCTCCGGAACGGAATGGCCAGCAGGAAGTAGATGACGATCATCGCCACCAAAAAGCCGTTGGCCAGCGCGCCGATGCCCTCTGCAAAGCGCCGCTGCCGCCCCTGATAGCCGTAGGTCAGGCCGGGGAAGTCCTCGGCGAGCGCCGGCAGGATACGTTCGTCCAGCTCGGCCTTGATCTGGGGGGTCTCGCCAATGGGCACGACGTCGGCGCCGACAGTGACCGTCCGCCGCCCGTCGCGGCGGTTGATGACCGTGAATGCGCGTCCTTTGTCGATGGTAGCGACCTCTTTGAGCGGCACCCGAGTGCCAGCCGGCGTGGCGATGAGCAGCTGCCGCACGTCGAACTCGCTGGCGCGTTCGCCCTGAGGCCGCCGGACCAACACGGTCAGTTCGTTGCGCCCCCGCTGCTGGCGCACCGCCAAAGCGCCGTAGAAGGCGCCCCGAATCTGCCGCGCGACGGCCTGAGAGGTCAGGCCCAGCGCCTCTCCATCGGGCGTCAGCTTCACGTTCAGTTGAGATTTGCCGCGGGCGTAGCCATCGTCGACGTCCTTGACCTTGGGGAACACCAGCAGCCGCTCCGCCAGGGCGGCACTTGCCCGATCCAAGGTGGCGATGTCGCGATGGGCCAGTTCGACCTGGATGGACGCGCCGGAGCCTGGTCCGCCGCGGTCGCTCTGGAACTTCAACGACTGAAGGCCGGCGATGTCGCCCGATGCCTTCCGCCACTTCTTGGTGAACGCGGCCGTGGAGATGGGGCGTACTCCGGGAGGCTGCAGATAGGCGCGCACCTGGATGTCGTTGTCCTTGATGCGAGCAAACGCGCCGACCAGCAGCTTGTCACCGCCGTTGGCCTTGGCGACGCCCTGAACCGCTTCTACGAGCTCTTTGGCGACCTTGCGGGACCGCTCCGCCGGGGTGCCGACGGGCAGAATGGCCGTCGCCACAGAGACGTCCGACTCGACACGCGGGAACATGGTTCGGCCGATGCGACCACCCACCACTGCTGACCACACCAGAATCACTGTCGCAGAGCCCACCGCCAGGGTGGTGAAGCGCCAGCGAAGCATGAGCCGCAGCGACGGCGTGTAGACCTTGAAGATGGTCCACTGCAGCCCCGCAGAGGCAAGTCGCCGCAGCTCGCTGAAGGGCGACCACAGCCATGGCTTTCGCTCCTGGGCGCCCTCCTTGTGGCCCAGGTGCCCGGGGAGAATCAGCAGACACTCCACCCACGACACCAGGAAGGTCGTGATGACCACCATCGGGATGACCTGCCAGATCTTGCCGAGAAAACCGGGGACGAACAGCAGCGGCATGAAGCAGACGATGTTGGTCAGGATGGCGAACCCGATGGGTAGCGACACGCCCTTGGCCCCTGCGATGGCGGCGTCTGACCAGGACATACCTCGGGCGCGCATCTCGTAGATGTTCTCGCCCGCCACGATGGCGTCATCGACCACGATGCCCAGCGCCACGATGAACGCGAACATGGAAATCATGTTCAGCGAGACGTCGACCCACGGCAGGAACAGCATGCCGCCCAGGAACGCGGTCGGGATACCCATGGTGACCCAGAACGCCAGCCTGAGTTCCAGGAACAGAGCCAGCAGCAGGAACACCAGCACGAGCCCGATGAAGGCGTTCTTGAGCAGTAGCTCCAGGCGCTGCCGGAACATGTCGGAGCGGTCCCGGTTGATCTCCCAGGCCACGCCGTTGGGAATGCTCGGCTCGATGTCGGCCATCACTTCGCGTACGGCGTCGGAGACCTCGATGGGGGTCTGGTCGCCGACGCGGTAGATCTCCAGCGTCGCGCTGCGAACCCCCTTGTAATAGCCCTCGCGGGTGGTCTCCTCGAAGCTCTCCTTGATGTCGGCGAGCTCTCCCAGCCGGCGCACGGCGCCGTCTCGGGTCTGGACGATGGGAATGCGGGCGAACTGTTGCGCCCAGTCACGCCGGTCTTTGACCCGCAGCAGGATCTGTCCGCCCCGGGTCTCCAGCTTGCCGCCCGGCAAGTCGATCGATGCAGCCGCCACCTTCTGGGCGACGTCGGCGATGGTCAGCCCGTACGCCCGCTGAACATGCTCGGGAAGCTCGATGTGAAGTTCCACGTCCCGGGCGCCCTCGAGCTCCATCACGCTGATGCTTTCGTGCACCAGAAGGCGGTCGCGTACGTCCTCCACCACGGCCCTCAGCGCCCGCTCAGACAGGTCGCCGTAGATCTGCAGGTCCAGCACCTCGCGCCGCCGGGTGGCTGGCGAAACATCGATGCGCTCGAGGTCCGCCGGCAGCGACGTGACCGCGTCGACCGCCTGCCGCACCTCCAGGTAGACCCGCATGATGTCGGAGCCTTCCTCCAGCTCCAGCACGACGCCCCCCGTGCCTTCACCCGCGTTCGAGCGCACCTCCTTGATGTTGGAGATGCCCCGAATCGCCTCCTCGATGGCGATGATGGCACCCTGCTCGACGTCTTCTGGGCTGGCCCCGGGGTAGATCAGCTTGATGTTGATAAGGTCGAGCTCGAACTCCGGGAAGACCTCCTGCTTGATCTGCCGGGTCATGAACAGGCCGCCGGCGATCAGGAAGATCATCAGCAGGTTGGGCGTGACCTTGTTGCGCACCATCCAGGCGATGGGCCCGCCGCTGGTGTCCGGCCGGTCGAACCCCAGCCTCACTGGGTGACCCTCTTGGGGCGCCCCTCTCCTGGCGGTCCCTGGGCCGCCTTGGCGCGTCCCGGGTCCCCGTCGGTCTTTACCCGCAGGTCCATCCCGGCGACCGGGCTCGACAGGGGCGACGCGACGACCCGGTCACCCGACCCGAGCCCCTTGGACACCAACAGGGTGTCTCGCCCCGCGTAGGCCAGCTCGACCTTGATGATGGCCAGCTGGTCCTTGCCGTTCATGACCCACACGGTGTCGCCGTCGCGCAACAGCTCGCGTGGAAGCGACACCACCTGGTCGAGCTTGCGGCCCTCGAACATGACCTGCAGGTACTCGCCAATTTTGAGCGGCGGCTTACCGGCGCCCTTGTCTCCGCGCCCCAGGGGATCCTCGACGGCGATGAGCACCCGGGCCATGCGGCCCCCCTCTTCGACGTCCGGCGCAATGCGCGCCACCCGCCCGGTTCGACTGGCCTCAGGGCCCCACCCTGCCGGGTTGGACAGGCGGGCCAGCGAGCCGCCCTTGCCGCGCGAATCCCCGGTCTCGAGCCAGCGTAGCTGCTCGCTGGGCAGGCGCACCTCGACCCACCAGAGGTCGGTCCCAGCCAGGGTCACCAGGTCACTGGCCGGTGTGACCTGGCTACCGAGGTCGGCTGTGCGGGAGCGGACCACGGCATCGAAGGGCGCGTCGATGGTCGTTCGCTTCAGGTCCAGCCGCGCTTTCGCGACGGCGGCGCCAGCGGCGCTGGCAAGGGCCTTGGCCGAGGCCAACTGAGGCTTTCTCAGCACCAGCTCGGTGTCGGCCTTGGGATCACTTCCCAGGATGGTGTACTCGCGCTTGGCCAGGCGCCCGCTGCCCTTCTCGAGCTTCAGCGCCGCTTGCGCCTGAATGAGCTCGGCCCGGGCACGGCGCAGGGCGATGACGTAGTCGTTGTCCTCGATGACAACGAGGGTGTCGCCCCGGGCGATGAAGCTGCCCACCTCGAGGGCGGGGCTGCGCTCCTTGATGCGGCCGGTGACTTGCGGCCGTACGGCGACCTGTCGCGAGGGCGCGACGAGTCCCGAGCCTTCGATGCGCACCCGTCGCGTGGTGGTCTCGACGGTCTGGACCTCGACCAGGGTGGCGCGGCGCTCGGGCTTTTTCCGTTTCGGTCGGGGGCGGCTCTTGATGACGTCCTGGGCCACCCACAGCGTCACCATGACGGCGACCGTGGCCAGGGTCAGGTCGATGCCCAGAAACAGCAGGCGGGCCAGACCTCGCGGCCTGCGCTCGGCAGGCTTGCTCCCCGCGCTCTCGCCACCGTCTTCGGGCTCTGCCGCGGCGGATTCTTCAGAGCTGGAGGCTGGATCGGTCGCTTCCGACATCGCGGCACGCTAGCACAGTTGGGCTTTCCGATAGGAGAAACGGTGCGTGTATGTTTGCGACGTCGTTGGTTTGCAACCGGAAAGTCGGCGGCAGACGTCCCCTGTTGTCGGGTTCCCGCCCAAGGGTGCTGCCGAACGTGGCTCGCTAACGCGGCTTGGCCCAGGCCCCCACCTTGCGGCCGTTGGAGAACTGGCCCTCCTGGGCGAACTTGCCGCTCTCGTCGTAGAGCTTCCACTTGCCGTGGCGCACGCCATTGCGGAACGGGCCTTCGGCGGCCTTGTTGCCGTTGGCCCAGAACATGGTCCACTTGCCCTGCTGCTTGCCGCGGACGTAGTTGCCGGTGCTCTTGACCCCGTTCTGCTGCCACAGGGTCCAGCGCCCGTGGTACGCGTTACCCTTGATCGGTCCTTCGCCCTGCTTCTTGCCGTCTTCGTAGTAGAGCGTCCAGGTGCCGTTGCGCTGGCCGTTGGTGTACTGGCCCTTCATCTTGGGCTGCCCGGTCGACTCGTGAAACTCCCGGTAGGGGCCGGTCCGAGCCCCGTTGGTGAAGGTCATCTCGGCGGTCTTCTTGCCGTTGGCCCCCCAGAACGTCCAGCTGCCATTGCGCTTGTCGTTGGTGTAGAGCCCGCGCGACTTCATCTGCTCGGTGCCGACGTAGTACTCGATCCATTCGCCGTGGCGGATACCTTCGCGGTAGTCGCCCACCTGCTTGCCGTCCTCGAAGTACACGGTCCACTTGCCGTGGCGCCGCTGGTTGACCACCGGGCCCGACCCCTCGGGTTTGCCGCTGGCGTACCAGAACTTCCACACCCCGGCGCGTTTGCCGTCCCGGTACTCGCCTTTGCCCCGCATCTTGCCATTGGGGTGATACAGCTCCCACTTGCCGACCCGGGTGCCGGCCTTGTACTTGCCCTCGGCGCGGACGTTGCCGGTGCGCATCTCCATCCATTTACCGGTCTTGATGCCCTTGTTGAACTTGCCCCTCTCCACGAGCTTGCCGCGCTTGTCGTAGAGCTCCCACTTGCCGTGCTTGATATCGTTGACGTAGGTGCCTCTGCCGGCGATGCGACCGCTGTCCCAATACTCTTCCCAGCCGCCCGAGCGCTTGCCCTTGGCGTAGGGGCCCTTGGCCTTGATGCGGCCGCTTCGCCCCACGACCGACCACATGCCGACGCGCTTGCCGGCCTTGTAGTCACCCACGATGCGGTCGCCGTTGTCCTCCCAGAAGGTCCACTTGCCGTGTTCGACGTCCTTCTTGTAGCCGCCCTGCGCGTTCTTGGTGCCGTCGGGGTTGTAGACCGTCCAGGTACCGACCCGCCTGCCCAACTTGTACTGACCAAGGGTCCGGGTGCCGTCTCTCTCGCGCAGGGCATACGGGCCATGCATCTTGTCGAGCTCGTAGTTGCTCTTGATGCGCAGCGTGCCGTCGCTGGTGTACTCCAACCACGCCCCGTGCATCTTTCCCAGGACGTACTGCCCCTTGAGCTTCACCTGACCGTTGTCGTGGTACGACTGCATCGGGCCATGGCGAACGAACTTGTTGTTGCGGGAGTCCACGGCCTCGCACCAGACCTCCTTGCCCGTGGGCGGAGGGTTGCCCTCGAGCTTGGCGTCCTTGGGACAGGCGATCTGCGCCTGCGCCAGCCCGTGCCAGCCGGCCACGAGCGTCAACATCAGCGCCAACGCGAATCCGTCTCGTCTCATCCCAACGTCCTCAAAGCCACAGCAACAGCGCTCCCGAGCTACAACGTAAAACAAACCGTGCGTATGGGGTAGGGTGGGGCGCGACCTGCCCGTCACCGGTGGCTCAACCGTTGAAGATCATTCACGTCGACATGGACGCCTTCTACGCCTCCATCGAGCAGCGGGACCATCCCGAGCTCCGTGGGCGCCCCGTGGTGGTCGGGGGCGATCCCAAAGGCCGGGGTGTCGTTGCGGCGGCCAGTTACGAGGCGCGCCGATACGGTATCCGCTCGGCGCTTCCTTGCTCACAGGCCGCGCGGCTGTGTCCCGACGCGGTCTTCGTCCCACCACGCATCAGCCACTACCGCGCCGTGTCGCGCGAGATCTTCGAGGTCTTCCGGGAGGTCACCCCGCTGGTCGAGGGCTTGAGCCTCGACGAGGCTTACCTGGACGTCACCACCAACGCGTTGGGCCTGCCGCTGGCGCGCGACGTGGCGAGGGTTCTCAAGGCCACTATCAAGGAGCGTACCGGGTTGACGGCCTCCGCTGGGGTGGGTCCCAGCAAGCTCATCGCCAAGATCGCCAGCGACATGCGCAAGCCCGATGGGCTCATGGTGGTCGCACCGTCGCAGGTGTCCGAGTTCCTGGCCGGATTGCCGCTAAAAAAGCTCTGGGGCGTGGGGCCTGCCACCGACAAGCGGCTTCGCGACATGGGCCTGGTCACCTGCGCCGATGTCCGGATGGTGGAACCTGCGCTGCTGGAAGCTCAGCTGGGCTCCTACGGAACGCTCTTGCATCGCCTCGCACATGGTGACGACCCCCGCCAGGTACAGCCCCATCGGGACCCCAAGAGCCGTGGCGCCGAGCAGACCTTCTCGACAGACATCCACGACCTCGACGTGCTCGAACGGGTGGTCGCCGAACAGGCCGCCTCGGTGGCCGCCAGCCTCACACGCATCGAGAGCCCGGGACGACGGGTCACGCTGAAGCTGCGGTACTCCGACTTCACCACGATTACGCGGAGCAAGACCCTGCCTTCACCGACGAGCGACCCGGAGGTGATCCGTCAGACCGCGCTCGAGCTGATGGCCGCTGGCACCGAAGCGGGAGCCCGGCCGGTACGGTTGGTGGGGGTCAGTGTTGGCTCGTTTGCAGACCGACACGCTCCAGAGCAGCTTCAGCTCGACCTGTGGCAAAAAAGCTAGACCCATTCCCGACCTCGCGCGTCTTTCCCTGACGCGCGCCCGCCACGCGCGCCGCCTGGCAAGCGGAGAACTCACGCAATGAAAACACTTCGAGTCGCAGGACTCTCTCTCCTCGTCGCCACCCTTGGTCTGATCGCTCCAGGGTGTCCGAGCTACACGTCCTTTGTCGAGACCGACACCGCGCTTGGGCGTGTGGTGGTCTATCGAAACGGCATCGCCTACTACGAGCGGCGGGCCAAGGTGCAGGAGTCGACCATCACGCTCGAGGTCCCCGCCGACAAGGTGGACGACTTCCTCAAGAGCCTGACGGTGACCGATGCCCGCACCGGCAAGACGCTTCCGGTCAGCTACCCGACGCGCGGTGCGAGCCGGGGCCGGACGGTAGAGATGACCATCCAGCTTCCCGGCAAAGGGCCTCACGACGCCATCTTGACGTACATCACCGAGGCGCCGGCCTGGAAGCCGTCGTATCGCGTCGTGGTCGACAAGCTGGGCAAGGTGAAGGTCCAGGGATGGGCCATCGTCGACAACACGTCTGGCGAGAACTGGAAGGGCGTCAAGGTCGGTGTGGGCTCGAGCTCAGCGCTGTCGTTCCGGTACGATCTTCGTAGCGTCCGCACGGTCCACCGCACCGAGCTCCACGACAAGGGCACCTTCGCCACCGCGCCGCCGACGGGTGGCTCGATACACACGGTGCGAACGGGGACCGGCAAGAAGGACGCCAAGGTTGCAGGCCGACGCGGCCCGCGCATCGACGTGACCTGGACCGACTCCGACATCCCCCGCAACAGCGGTCACCCCGACCTGAACGTCGACGGCGATATCGGTGGAGAGATGAACAAGACGGCGACGAAGGGCGGCGAGAAGGCCGCTGGAACCGCCTTGCGTGCGCGACGCCTGGCGCAGAACCAGAGGGCCGAGGGCAAGGTCCGTCGGTTGGCCGCTCAACTCAACAAGCGCTCTGGCAACGTGGTCATCGAGGGCCTGCGTCGAGCGGGCGAGCGGGAGGGGCGTGCCAAGGCCACCGACCGCGCCAACATGCTGCGCAACAAACTCATCAAGTACGGCGTCGCGCCTGCGCGTCTCCGCGTCGTGACGCGCAAGGCCGCTGCCCACGAAGGTAGCCGGGTCCGCGTCATGGAGGAGGGCGTCTCGGCGTCGGACTCTGCGGCCGCGGGTCAGCCGGTGGGCGAGAGCCACTTCGAGAGCAAGATCCCGATGACCGTGGCGAAGGGCACCTCCGCGATGGTGTCAATCTTCCAGAAAAGCGCCGATGGCGACCAGGTCTACCTCTACAAGGCTGGTGGTGAGCGCGGCAACGACCGCTACGCCTTCAAGGCGGTCCGGTTCAAGAATCCGACCGACTCCACCCTGGAGACCGGGCCGGTGACCGTGTACGGGTCCAGCAAGTTCATCGGTGAGGGCCTCACCGACCCCATCCCTCCCAACGCGACCGCCATCATCCCGTACGCCCTTGACCGCCAGGTGGTGGTGGACCGGGACGGCTCTACAGGGGATCGCATCTCGCGCCTCATCACGCTGCAGCGAGGCATCCTCACCGCCGAGGTCCAGCACACCCGCAAGACCCTGCTGAAGATCACCAACCGCCTGCACACCAACGCCCGGGTGTTCATCCAGCACCGCGTCCGCAAGGGGTGGCAGCTGGTGGACAACCCCGAACTGTACGAGAAGATGGGCGAGTCCCACCTGTTCTCGGTCAGCCTCGGCAAGGGGGAGACAAAGACGGTCACCATCGCCGAGGCGACGCCGATGCGGCAGACTGTCGACCTTCGCTCTAGCATCGGCGTGGGCTTGGTGAAGGTGTTCCTGCGCGACGGCAACCCGGAGCGGCGCTTTGCCGAGCCGATGAAGAAGCTGCTCGCCGTGTGGGCCGAGATGGCGAAGCATCGTGACCAGATCGCCAGTCTCCGCGAGCGCAGCGGCGAGTTCCGGACGCGCATGGACGAGCTGCATACCCAGATCGTCAGCCTCAAGTCGGTCAAGACCGGCGGCAGCCTCATGAAGCATCTGCAGAAGAAGCTCAAGGAGGTCAACGACCGCATCCAGCAGGCCACCATCGACATCGTCAACCACCAGGAGAAGCTGATGCTGGCCCGCATCAAGTTCCAGGATGGGGTGAGCGAGTTGACCCTGAAGCCCACGGTCAAGGCCAGCAAGACGACGAAGTAGCAGAATGTAATAGTTCTCGAATACTAGCGCGGTCGCGCGACGCGCGCTGGATTCGGTCGCGCGCAAGCGACGTCCAAACGACGAAGGCCCCGCATCGAGCGGGGCCTTTTTCGTGGGGAACGCAAGGGGGCCGTCAGGCGGTCGCAGCCTCGGCGGGCACCTCTTCGGCGTCCGACACATAGAGGAACCGCTGACAGGTCGGGCAGCTGATGAGCTTCTCCTTGCGCTGCACGTAGATGTGCTGCTGAGGGGGAAGGCGCATCTGGCATCCCGTGCAGGCGCCGTCGCTGGCGACCGGCACCACCGCCTTACCCTCGCGCCGTTTCAGCACGCGGTTGTAGCGGCTGACCACGTTCTTGGGCAGCTTGACGATGATGGCGTCTTTGCGGGCGCTGACCTGGGCCACGACCTTGTCCAGCTCCTCGAGCTGGCTGGCGCTGGCCGCCTCTTCCCGCTCGACCTCGGCGTTGAGCTCAGCAAGCTTGCTTTCCTGCTGGGCAATCGCCGACTGGTACTCCTCGATGGCTTCGCCGAGCCGCTTCAGCTCAGCCTCGTCCTCGCTGAACTTCTTGCGCAGGTTGTCCAGCTCCCGCTGCATCGCCGCATACTCTTTGGTGCGGCTCACGCTGCCGAGCTTGGACTTGGCCTTGCTGAGCCGCTCTGCGTCGGCCTGAAGGTCCACGTGCTTCTCGTTGTAGAAGCGCTGCGCTTCGGTCAGCTTGTCGCGCTTATCCTCCAGCTCGTGCCCCATCCGCTCGAGAATGGCGCCCAGGCGCTGGAGATTCTGCGCCAGCTCTTCACGTTGGGTGGCGTGGACTCGAACCTCGTCGTCCACCGCCTGTAGCTCTACAAGTGCGTCGATGATGTCTTTCACGCCCCGCTCCTACCCGACGTATCGCCTGCTGCCAACCCTTTCCTGCTCCAAAATCCGTAGGCCCCTGAAACGAAAGAGGCCGTCCTGGTCGGGACGGCCGTCTTTGTTTGAAGAATCTGGAGTGGGAAGGTGTCGGATCAGCAACGATCTGTCAGCCCTGCTCTCTCTTGTGTTGTGTGGGCCCACCTGGATTTGAACCAGGGACCAACCGGTTATGAGCCGGCGGCTCTTACCGCTGAGCTATAGGCCCAGGGGGATTGGAGCGCGGAAACTAACGCCTCCCTGGCGGGGCGTCAACTCTGTTCGCTGAGACGGCCGGCCCTCCCAGGGGCCCGGAAGGTCGCTCCTACCGACCGCCTCGGTGCCGCTCAGCTCTCGACGAAGCTCTTGAGCTTCTTGCAGCGCGACGGGTGGCGCAGCTTGCGCAGCGCCTTGGCCTCGATCTGGCGGATACGCTCACGGGTGACGAAGAAGTCCTGGCCGACCTCTTCGAGCGTGTGGTCGCTCTTTTCGCCGATGCCGAACCGCATTCGCAGCACCTTCTCCTCGCGCGGCGTCAACGTGGCGAGCACCTTGCGGGTCTGCTCCGACAGGTTCATCGCGATGACCGCATCGGCGGGGCTCATGATGCGCTTGTCCTCGATGAAGTCGCCCAGATGCGAATCCTCTTCCTCGCCGATGGGCGTCTCGAGGCTGATGGGCTCCTTGGCAATCTTGAGGACCTTGCGGACCTTGTCGATGGGCATCTCCATCCGCTCGGCGATCTCTTCCGGGGTCGGCTCGCGGCCGAACTCCTGAACCAGGTAGCGGCTGGTCCGAATGAGCTTGTTGATGGTCTCGATCATATGGACCGGGATGCGAATGGTCCGCGCCTGGTCGGCGATGGCGCGTGTGATCGCCTGCCGAATCCACCAGGTCGCATACGTCGAGAACTTGTAGCCGCGGCGGTACTCGAACTTGTCGACCGCCTTCATCAGGCCGATGTTGCCCTCCTGGATGAGGTCCAGGAACTGCAGTCCGCGGTTGGTGTACTTCTTGGCGATGGAGACGACGAGCCGGAGGTTGGCCTCGATGAGCTCGGTCTTGGCTTTCTCGGCCTTGCGCTCGCCCACCAGGACGCGATTGTAGGTCTCGCGCAGGACCGACAGGGACATCCCGCCGTCCTTCTCGCACGCCACCAGCTTCTTGAAGTTGGCAGCCACGACGCGGGCGCCTTCCAGCAGCGCGTCCGTGGAGATGCCGTGCTCGGCCTGGAGCTTGGTGTCGAAGGCGCGGCTCTTCTTGGCCTCGCGGGCCAGCTGCCGCACCTGCTTGATGCTCAGCCCAAGCCGGCGCTCGACGCGGCGAATCTCGCCTTCGCCCTTGAGCATCTTGAACACCACGCGCTTGAAGACGCCCACGACCTTGTCGAGCAGCTTCTTGTTCCAGCGCAGCTCTCGGAACACCGCCTTGAGCTGGGCGATGTTACCGTCGAACTTGGCCTTGTACTGCCCGTGGGCCTCTGTACCGGGCTGCTCTTCGGCAAGCTTGACGCGCAGCTCTTTGATCTCGTCGGACAACATCCGCGCCCGCTCGAACACGCTGAGCGTGGCGTCTCTGAGCACGTCGTCTTCGATCTCGCCGGAACCGTCGGCGCCCTCCAGGTCCTTGACCAGGTCGCGGACATTCTGCTCGCCGGCGATGACCTTCTCCTCGAAGGCGAGGATGTAGTCGACCGCGAAGTCGGTCTCCAGCAGGACGCCGATGACCTCCAGCTCGCCCTCTTCGATGCGCTTGGCGATCTCGATCTCGCCCTCGCGGGTGAGAAGCGACACCGAACCCATCTTACGGAGGTACATCCGGACGGGGTCGTTGGTCTTGCCGTAGGCATCGCTCACCGAGCGCTCGTCACGGGCCACTGGCTTGCGCAGGGCAGGACGGGCGCCTTTGCCGGCGTTGGCGGGGATGTCCACCACCTCGATCTGGTGTTTTTCCTTGAGGAACTCGAACAGCAGCTCCAGCTTCTCCCGGCTGAGCGCACTCTCGGGCAGGATTTCGGTGAACTGCGAGTACGTCAGCACCCCGCTCTCGCTGCCGAGTTCGATCAACCGCTTGAATTCGCGAGTCTGAGTCAGCTTTGCCATATGACCTAAGCGCCCCTGGCACCCCGTAGGTGCTCCAGTTTCCGGTTCAATTCTATCTTTGCGAGCTGCAGCTCGACGCTCTGCTGTTCGTCCGCCCGACGCAGAGCTTGTTGTAGATCACGGTTGAGTTCTCGGAGATCCCGCTCCAGGCGAGAAATCCTGAGTCCCGTCTCCAGCTGTTCGAAGGGCCGCACCCAATCGTCGCTGCCTTGCCCGTCCGAGGTTTCGGGCATCGAAGCCATGACCTTGAATAGGTGATCACGGAGGAGCGTATCGTCCAGACCCTGGATGAATTCAACCGGATTTTGTGATTCTTCGCGTTCCCAGCGATCGGCCCAGGCGTCTGCCGTCGTCTTCACGCCTTCGTCGCGAAGCAGCGCACCTACGTCATGTGCGGCATACAGGGCGCAGCATTGGGGAGCCGTCAGCATCAATGTGAGCAGTTCCAGTTCGCGGGCCGGCGGAGGCGTCCGGGGACGAACCTGCTGCGGCGGTGCGGATCGCTGCGCCTGGTCCATCCGCGCCTCGGCGCTCCGCCGTCGGTTCTTTCGCCGCGCCTGGGTCAGGAACTGCTGCGCCGTCCGCTCGTCGAGGTTGAGGGCGCCCGCGAGGCTTCGGAGGTAGAGTGTCCGGACACGTGGGTCCTCGATGCCCAGGAGAGCCTCCCCCAGAGCATCGATCACCCGCACGGGCCCGGCTGGGTCAGCGTAGGCGTCGTGTTCTTTGATCGTGGCGTCGACCAGATGGTCCCAGCCTGCGCTGGAGGCAGCGATCAAACTGCGCAGGGGTTCGAGGCCATCGCGCCCGATGAACGTGTCGGGATCGTCGCCGTCGGGGAGCGACGCGACGCTGACTGACAGACCTGCGGCCAGTGCTGTCGGGATGGCCTTCATGGCGGCCGCCCGTCCGGCGCGGTCGCCGTCGTACAGCAGCACCACCTTGGGCACGAACCGACGCAGCAACCGGCACTGCGCCTCGGTCAAGGCCGTGCCGAGCGGGGCGACGATGTTGTCGATGCCAGCCACCGACAGCCGTACCAGGTCGACGTTGCCCTCCACGACGACCGCCGAGCCGGCGTTTCGCATCGCCTTGCGGGCCTCGTGGAGACCGAAGAGATTGTTTCCCTTCACGTACACCGGCGTCTCGGGCGAGTTGTAGTACTTCGCCGCTTCGGCCTCGCCAGAAAGGTCGCGACCGCTGAACGCCAGCACCTCGCCGGCAATGTTACGCACCGGGAACATCAACCGATTGCGGAACCGGTCGTAGAAGCCGTCGCCGCTCTTGCGCCGCGCGATGAGGCCGACCTTCTCGGCGATCGCCAGGTCTTCGCCCTCGGCGCGCAGGTGGTCCACCAGGCCGTCCCAGCGCGCCGGCGCGAAGCCGAGCCCAAATCGCTCGACCGCCTCTTTGCCCAGGCCACGTTGGCGGACGTAGCCCATCGCCTCCTGACCTTCCATGGCGATGAGGCGGTCGCGATAGAAGGCCTGGGCGACTCGGCCCACCTGGTAGCAGGCGTCTCGAAGGGCGCGCTTGTTGCCGCCGCTCTGGGAGCGCTTGCGACGCTCCCTCCCGTCGCCGGGGCCAGAGCCTCGTTTGGGCGGGTCGGGGATGATGATGCCCACCCGGTCGGCAAGATGCCGCAGCGCCTCGGAGAACGTGTAGCCGCCCATCTCACGGACGAACGAGATCACGTCGCCACCGGCCTGACAGCCGAAGCAATAGTAGAACTGCCGCTCATCACTGCAGGTGAAGGACGGGGTCTTCTCATTGTGGAAGGGGCACAGACCCTTGTAGGTGGTGCCCGCCTTCCTCAGCGTGACGTAGTCGCCGATCACCGAAACGATGTTGTTTCGGTCGCGGATCTCCCGCACCAGCGCATCATCGATCACGTGGTTGAACTACCCCAGGCCCGCAGTCACAAGGTGCGGCAGGGTACTCATGGGCGACTATAAGTCAAGAGACCGGCAGGTTGGCGCCGCCGGGCCAGACTAGCCCTGCATCAACGACATGCCGAGCATCATCACCGGATTGACGTCACCCTCGATGGTCAGCTTGCCGCCAAAGAACGCCTGGGTCGGGTCTTCTTTGCCGGTCGCCAGCGGGATGAAGTTCTCCAGGCTGACGTTCACCGTCGCCTGCGGGTTGTCGACGTCCAGGGGCGCGCCGCCGGTGGCGATGGTGACCCGGTGGGGACCATCCTCGGCGGTGATGACCAGCGCGATGGAGGCCGGGATCGCCTTGAGCTGCTCGACCTTGTCCTGGTTCTTGTAGAGTTCCGCGATCATCCGCGGGTCCAGCGGAGGCGTCTCCACCTCGGCCTTGATGGCGTCGCGCACCGACCCGAGCATGAAGGCCCGCCAGTCATCCACGGAAAGATTCACGGCCAGGGCCGGGTTGTCCGTGGTGCCCTCGACGAACTGGAGCCGCCCATCCTCGAACCCGACCGTCCACTGCCCGCCTTCGTCCCCGGTCAGCGTGATCTGCCCCTTGTCGGGGCTGGCGTTCTCGGGCGCAGGCTCGTCCTTGACCGCGTCCATCACGAGTTGGAGGAATTCCCGAGGGGTGGTAGACGGGGGCAGGTTGGTCAGATCGGTCATGGAAACACCGTGAATACGTTGAGAAAAGCGCCGCAACGCTATGAGCCCCGGAGACGCTTGTCAAGCGGTCTGCGGGCGGCTTTGGTGCTGCTCGTCTTCCTCGCTGTGTTTCCAGCCCACGCGGCGGTGCCGAATACCCGCACGATCGCTGCTGCGCTGGAAAAGGCGGCTGCCAAACCCCCGGTGGGCGGGGTCACCGTCGTCCTTCGCGAGGTAGCGCAGAAGCGGCCTGCCACGCGTTCCGCCACCCAGGCTGCACCTGGACCCCCGACCTGGGAACTCCGACTGATCGTAGCGCCCTCCGGCGACGTGACCATCGAGCGGGAGAACCTGCGGCTCGGAGCGGTCAGCGTCGAGCGTTTCGCCGTCGCTGACCCTTCGCGGAAGCGGCCCTCCTGGTTGCGTGTCGTCCTGGCGGGACCTGGCGGCGTCGCTCGACTGGCGCGGGATCTGGGGGTTGCCCAGACGACCTCGTTGGGCCGCGACGGGAAGGCTATCCTCTGGGTCTGGGGGGCGGGTCCGAGGGACAGGAAAAGCTCCCAACTGCACATCGACCGCTTCTCGTCCCGGGTGGTGAGGGTCATCGATGGCGCCGAAGATGTGAGCCTGCGAGGCGTGGCCGACACCACCACCCCTTGGGGAAGGCGCTGGCCTCGCACGGTCGAGTTCCGTCAAGGGAAGAAGACCATGCGGTTCGACGTCGTTGCCATCCGGGCTGCGCCCCAGTCACCCCGGACGCCGAAATCATCGACGGTGACGCCGTGACCCGGCGTTTCGTCTCGGTGGCGGTCCCCGTCCCGCTTCACCAGCTGTTCACGTACGCCGTTCCCGACGATCAACCCGTGGCCCCCGGGTGTCGTGTCCGGGTCCGGTTCGGGCCCCAGAAGCGGATTGGCATGGTCGTCGACGGCCCGTTCGAGACACCCCCCGCCGGCTTCGACGCCAGCAAGATCCGCCCGGTGACGGCGGTGCTCGACCCGGAGCCGGTGGTGCCGGCCGATGTCATGGCGCTGTCCCGCTGGTTGGCCAGCTACTATCACGCTCCGCCCGGAGAGGCCTACTTGCTCCCACTGCCCCCGCAGATGGGGGGCGGGCGGGGCGCCGCGGTCAAAGAACTGAAGCATCGCGAAGAGCTCGTGGCCCGCTTCCTGAGGCTGCCCGACGCCGCCCGGGGCGAGCGCATCGGGCCGAAGATGGACCGGGCGTTGACCTGGTTGAGCACGGTCGAGGAGGCCACCGCCGATGAGGTCCGCGAGGCCACGGGTTGCGCCCGGCCGGTCCTTCGACGCCTCGAAAAGGGAGGCTATCTAGAGCTGGATACGCGTCGAGTGGCACGTGACCCCTTCGCCGACCTCGGCCCCATCGAGGCCAGCGAACCCCCTCCGTTGACCGCGGCCCAGACGGATGCTGTCGCCGCCGTGGAGGAGGCCTTCGGCACCTATCAGGGGTTCCTGCTGCACGGCGTAACCGGAAGCGGCAAGACCGAGGTCTACCTTCAGTTGATCTCTGGCGTGCTCGAGCGAGGGCAGGGCGCTCTTGTGCTGGTCCCGGAGATCGCGCTGACGCCTCAACTCGTTCAGCGGTTTCGGGCCCGGCTGGGGGACCGGATCGCCGTGCAGCACAGCGGGCTCCAGCCAGCCGAGCGCCACGAGCAGTGGTTGCGCATCGCCCGCGGCGAACTCCAGGTGGTCATTGGTGCCCGTTCTGCCTTGTTTTCCCCGCTGCCCGACCTGGGACTCATCGTCGTCGACGAGGAGCACGAGGGTTCCTTCAAACAAGACGTCTCGCCGCGGTACCACGCGCGCGACCTCGCGCTCGTCCGGGGGCACAAGGTGTCGGCGCCGGTGGTGCTCGGCAGCGCCACCCCGTCGCTGGAGAGCTGGGCCAACGTGTCGCGCGGCAAGCTGACCCGATTGGTGATGGCCGAACGAGCCACCCAGCGGCCGCTGCCCGAGGTTGAGATGGTGGACCTGCGGAGCGCTGAGACCGTCGATGAGGGAAAGCTCGTCTCCCGAGAGCTGCTCGACGCGATGCGCGCCAATCTGGAGCAAGGGCACCAGACCATCCTTTTCCTGAACCGCCGCGGGTTTGCGGCCTTTGTCGTGTGCCGGACCTGCGGCCACACCATGGATTGTCCGCGCTGCGCCGTGTCGCTCACCTGGCATCGGCGCCGCCACCGCCTGGTGTGTCACTACTGCGACCACACCGAGGCCAAGCCGAGCCATTGCCCCTCGTGCTCGGACGACGCGCTGCAGGAGTTCGGGGTCGGCACCGAGCAGGCGGTAGCCACGCTGCAGGAGCTTTTGCCCGACGCCCGCATCGGTCGGATGGACCGGGATACGACCCGCGGCAAGGCGCTGCTCCGGCTCCTGGGAGCTTTTCGGGGCCGCGAGCTGGACATCCTTGTGGGGACCCAGATGGTGGCCAAGGGCCACGACTTTCCCGGGGTCACCCTGGTCGGGGTGCTTCTGGCCGAGCAGAGCCTGAAGCTGCCGGACTTCCGGGCTGCCGAGCGGACGTTTCAGCTGATGACCCAGATTGCGGGCCGCGCCGGGCGTGCCGAGCTGCCTGGTCGCGTCCTGGTGCAGACCCTCATGCCCGACCACTACACGTTGCAGCTGGCGCGGGAACATGACACCGAGGCCTTCCTCGCGGCCGAGCTTCAACGCCGGCGCGAGCGTGCGTTCCCACCCTGGACCTATCTGGTGCTCGTCCGCTTGGAGGGTCCGGATCCGAACGTCGTCGCCAGGATGGCCCAGCAGCTGACCGGGATGCTGCAGCAGGCACGGGCCGCCCTGGGCCCCCAACGGTCCGAGGTTGGAGTGTACGGGCCGAGGGTCGCACCCATTGAGCGTCTCAAAGACCGGCATCGGTGGCAGATCCTGGTGAACGCGGGGCAACGTCCGCTGGCCCGCAGGATGGTGACATTGTTCACCCAGCAGCTCGATGGGCTGCGGGTACCACGCAATGTCCACATCGCCGTCGACGTCGACCCGCTCAGTTTCCTCTGAGGGGTCTGCGAGGAGCGATCGCGGTTACCGCGATAAGTTACACTTTCGGTTATCCACACCGTTGCACAGCTTATCGACAGGGGCGCCAGGCAAGCGCCCGACAGCCGCGCGAGGATGTGGACAAGTTGTTGAGATCCTCCGATCTGCCGTTGTGGTCCGCATAGTTGGGCGCCCCCCCTGGGCAGCGGGTCGGCAGCCGTGCTAGGTCTCGGCCATGTCCAGTGCACAGCCGACCGGAGCCTGGCGGGACCTCGATCTCGCTGTCGTCGACGTAGAGACCACCGGTCTCGATCCGGATACCGACCGGGTCATCGAGATCGGTGTGGTCCACATGCGGGCCGGCGAGGTCATCGACGTCTATCAGTCGCTGGTGAACCCGCAGCGTGACCTTCCCGAGGAGGTCGAGCGCATCACCGGCATCAAGGCGGCCGATGTCGAGACGGCGCCCACCTTCGCCGAGGTCGCCGCCAATGTGCGTGCGGCGCTGCAAGGAAAGGTGTTCGTCGCCTACAACCTGGCCTTCGACCGCGCGTTCGTGCGGGGAGAGCTGGAGCGTTGTGGCTTTGAGTGGCACGACCCGCGCTACATCGACCCGCTCATCTTTGTGCGCGAGTTGCACAAGAACCAAGGCAGCAAGCGGCTTGGGGCGGTAGCGGCCCGCCTGGGGATCAGCCTGGACAACGCCCACCGGGCCGCTGATGACGCCGAAGCTGCCGGTCATGTGCTCTACGCGCTGGCCGGGCAGCTGCCTCAGGATCTCGACGACCTCATCATGCTGCAGTCCCAGTGGGAGGCGCAGCATGCCAACGAGATGGCCTCCTGGCGGAACAAGCGCGAGTCCCGGTTCGACGGCGTTGGCGCTTACGACGCCGCCGACCGCGGCAACGCCCTGGGCCCCGCCTACATCTACGGCGAGGACACCGATCCCATCCGCGCGATGTTCACTCACTTGCCCGACAGCGGTTCTCGTCGTTGACGCGGCTCATGCCTGCGGCTAGGTTCCGCGGGCGCCAACGTTGCACTCCGGGGGGTGGGCGGCCACGACAGGCTGCCGGACTCTCCCATCACCAAAGAGAGAGACGATGAAGAAGTTTTTTGCGGTGCTCGCAGTCGCCATCTTTGGGCTCGGTTTCGCCGGCTGCCCTGACAAGGACAAGAAGGAAGACAAGCCCGTCGAGACCACCAAGCCGGCCGAGCCGACGATGACCGACGCCGAGGCCATCGTGGCCACCTACGCCAAGGGCCAGGTCCAGTTCAAGGGCAGCGCCGACGGCAAGTTCATGCTCGATCTGCCGCAGCAGTGCGACACCCCGCCGTGCAAGGTGCAGCGGAAGATGGGCGCCATGGAGCTCAAGCGTGGCAAGCTCTACCTGAACTACGACGGGCAGACGCACGTGTGGGACTACAAGTTCACCATGTCGCCCCGCACCATGATGCTCAAGAACCCTGCGACGGGCGCCGAGTTCACCCTCGACCACGTCAAGTAGGCATCGGGACAGGCCGCTGACAACCTCACCGACAGAGGGGGTGGCGACCTACATCGATCGCGGCGGGACCTTTACCGACGTGGTCGTCGTCGATGGCGATGGTCACGTTCGGACCTCCAAGGTCCCCAGCGATCGCGCGGTGGTCGGCGAGCTGGCGCAGGGGCGCCTGACGTTCGGCACCACCGTGGCCACCAATGCGCTGCTCGAGCGGCGCGTGGCCAAAACCCTGCTGCTGGTGACCGCCGGCTTCGAGGACCTTCCTCGTATCGGGGACATGCGCCGGCCGGCGCTGTTCGAGCCGCAGGCTCGCTGGCCCGAGCCGCTTGTCGACGACGTCGTCGGGGTCAAAGGGCGGATCGCTGCTGACGGGACCGAGGTGGAGCCCCTGCAGCTCCCCGAGGTCGATCTGGCGGCCTACGACGCGGTGGCCGTCGTCCTTCTCCACGGGCCGCTCAACCCCTCCCACGAGCTGGCCGTAGCGGCCGCGTGTCGTGAGGCGGGCATCTACGTCGCGCTTGGGCACGAAGTGGTGCCCGAGGTCGGCTACCTGGCGAGGATCGAGACCACGGTGGTGGACGCTGCGGTCACGCCTATCCTCCAGCGGGCCATGAAGCGGGACCGGATCGGTGGAGATGCCGTCGCTATTCGAAGCGACGGTTCACTCACGCCCGCGCCCACGCTACGCGCTCCGGAAGCCGTTCTTTCGGGCCCAGCCGGCGGTGTGCTGGCGGTGGCCGCCATCGCCGAGGCGGCAGGATTCGCACGAGCGGTCGGGCTCGACATGGGCGGGACCTCTACCGACGTGTGCCGCGTCGACACGGGGGCGCACGCGACGCTTCCGTGGCGCGAGGGCCTGGTGCGCGTTGCGGGCGTCCGGGTGCGGCGACGGATGCTCGAGGTGGAGACCATCGCTGCTGGTGGTGGCAGCGTGCTCGGTCACGATGGCCGTCGCATGAGCGTCGGGCCGGAATCCGCCGGTGCCCATCCTGGGCCTCAGTGTTATGGGCGCGGCGGTCCACCGACCCTGACAGACGCTGCGCTTGCCGCGGGCCTGGTGAACGCGGCGGCTTTCGAGCCGCCGCTGGACCCCTCTCGGGTGAAGCTGCCGGGCGATCCGCACGAGTATCTCGCCATCGCACGCGAGGCGATGGCGCAGGCGGTTCGAAAGCTCGGGACCCAGCGGGGGATTGCTCTGCATGACCACGCGCTGGTGGCCTACGGCGGCGCAGCTGGTCAGCATGCCGCCGAGGTGGCCGCGCGGTTGGGCATCACGACGGTCTTGTTGCACCCGTGCGGCTCGGTTCTGAGCGCCTTTGGGCAGACGTTGGCGCGGCGAGAAGAGGAGCGGGTGGAGGCATGCTGGCGGCCTTTGGACGAGGCAGCACTGGCGCATGCCCGAGAGAGGGCACAGGCGCTGGCGCAGACGCTGCCCGACGTGGGCGACGGTGACGTCGCGATGGTGCTGGACGTCCGCCATGTCTCCACCGAGCACCCATTGGGCGTTGCCATGGAGGCGGAGCTGGCGTCCTGGCAGCTCGATAGCGTGGCCGCCCGGTTTGCGGCACTGCACCGGCAACGCTTCGGTTTCGATCGCGCCATGGGGCTCGAGCTGGTCAATGTCCGCGTTCGCGTGCGTGCGACGCGGCCACCGCTGCCGCGTGTCACCGAGGACGTCTTCGGTGTAGCCGAAACGACGGTGAAGGGGCCGACGGTGCTGCACGCACCGCTGACCTCCGTGTGGGTTCCGGCGGGCTGGACGGCCAGCCGGGACGCCGAGCTGGGGGTTCTTCGGCTCGAGGCGGACGCCTCTGCGGAGGTGACCTCCGATGCGGACACGTCGAACGACGAGGAGGAGCGGACGCCCTTCCGGGTCGAGCTCTGGAGCAATCGCTTCCAGGCCGCCGCCGAGGACGCGGGGGTCATGCTGGCGCGGCTGGCCCAATCGGTGAACATCCGGGAGCGTCACGACTTCTCCGTCGCACTGTTCGACGGCGACGGTCAGCTGGTGGCCAACGCTCCCCACATCCCCGTTCACCTCGGCGCGATGGGCGCGACGGTACGGGACCTCATCGCCACGGTCGCCGACCTCGAGGATGGTCAGGCCTACCTCTGTAACGACCCGGCCGCCGGCGGCTCGCATCTGCCCGATCTGACGGTCGTTACGCCCGTCATGCGGGAGGGTTACCGCTTCTTTGTCGCCAGCCGCGGGCATCACGTCGACGTCGGCGGGCTCACGCCGGGCTCCATGCCGCCCCACTCGACGCGTCTGAGCGAAGAGGGGTTCGTAGTCCGTCACGCCCCGCTCCTGGTAGATGGCCGGGTCAGGCTGCCTGTGGCGGCGCGAGCCAGCCGTCAACCTCCAACGGTGCTGGCGGATCTCTCGGCGCAGATTGCCGCCAACACCCACGCGGCCGCGGCGGTGATGGCTCTGGGGCCACCGCGCACCGTCGCTACCTGGATGGCGCACCTGGAGGACGTAGCGGCGGAGGCGGTTGCCGAGGTGATCGGGCGGTTGCCGGCGGGAACTGCGGAGGACGCTATAGATGGTGTTCCGCTGAGGTTGCGGCTTCAACCCGATGGAACGTCGCTGACCGTCGATTTCTCGGGCACCGGTGGGCCCCATATGGGCAACCTCAACGCCCCTGACGCCGTGGTGCGAGCAGCAGTCCTTTACGGGCTTCGGGTCCTCGTAGGGCGCCCGATTCCCCTCAACGAAGGTGCGTTACGGCACGTCACCCTGCACCTCCCCCGGCCGTCCATCCTGGCGCCACCCGCTGGATGCGCGGTGGTCGGCGGCAATGTGGAGACCTCTCAGCGCCTGGTGGATTTGTTCCTGCGCGCGGCGGAGTACAGCGCCGCGGGCCCGGGGACGATGAACAACCTGACCCTGGGTGGCGAGGGCTGGTCGGTGTACGAGACCATCGGTGGCGGTGAAGGCGCCGCACCCGAGTGGCCGGGCGCAGATGGGCGGCAGGTCCACATGACCAACACCCGGGCGACCGACCCCGAGGTCATGGAGGCTCGACTTCCGTTGCGGCTGTGGCGGTTTGGCTACCGCAGGGGCTCGGGCGGCGGGGGCCTTCACCGCGGAGGCGACGGCCTGGTCCGAGAGGTCGAGGCCCTCGCTCCCGCGACGGCGGCCTTGCTGGCCACGCGGCGCACCCATGGGGCACCCGGCAAGGCTGGCGGTGAGGCGGGCGAGCCCGCACACGACGAGATCTTCAGACACGGTGCGTGGAGCACCTGGGACGGTGCGGCGCGGGCGCTCGGCCCTGGCGACCGCGTACGAGTAGCGACACCTGGCGGAGGAGGTTGGGGCGATGGCGACGACGATTGAGACGCGGGCGCAGCTGTTGGGCTTCATTGCGGAGGATGCGGCGCTGGCGTCGTTGTACGAGGTGGTGGGGCAGCGGATGGACACCGACCCGGGCCACGACCTTGGGCATCTCGAGCGGGTGGCGTTGTGGACCATCCGACTTGGCGGCGCTGAGGTGGACCCCGGTGAGGCCGTCGCGGCAGCGCTTCTGCACGACATCGTGAACGTCCCCAAGAACAGTCCCGACCGGGCTCGTGCCTCGGAGCTGTGTGCCGCTGAGGCCCGCAATCTGCTGGCGCAGACCGACCGGTTCGATGCCCAGGCGACCGACCGCATCGCCGACGCCATCGTCGATCACAGTTTCAGCCGTGGAGCGGTTCCGCGCTCAGACCTTGGGAGAGCGCTGCAAGACGCTGATCGCTTGGAAGCGGTGGGGGCGATCGGGCTGGCTCGGACGTTCTCGACCGGAGCGCGCATGGGCGCCTCCTACTTCCACAACGCCGACCCGTGGGCCAACGAGCGTGAGCGCGATGACTACGCCTTCACCGTCGACCACTTCTTCAAGAAGCTGTTGCTCTTGGCGCCCACGCTACAGACCGAGGCGGGTCGTGCGGAGGCTCAGCGTCGAAGCGAGTGGATGAAGACCTTCCTGGTGCAGCTTGGCCAGGAGATTGGCGAGGCGCCACCGAAAGGACTTCTCGAGCGTCACTGAGGCGGGGGCCTCAGTTGGACAGGCCGCGCATCTGCGGCTTGTCCTTGTAGCGTCGCATCAACTGTTTGTGGCGTGTGTCCAGGCTCACCGGATGACCATCGATCCATAGCGCCACCAGCGATGTCCGGGGCTCGAGAGGGTCGCCGTCCCACACCGCCAGATTGGCCTTGTCGCCTACCCTGATCGCGCTCTTTGGGAGACCGAAGGCTTCCTGGGGCGTCCAGGTGATGGCCCTCAACGCCTGGTCCCGGGTCAGTCCGCCGCGCACAGCGTTGCCTGCGTAGTACCGCAGCCGGCGCGCGTCGTGGGTGGCGAAGGTGCCCAGAATCACGGGCACTCCCGCGACGACGAGCCGTTTGGGGTTGTCGACCCGGGCGTGAATCTGGTCGAACGAGCCGGGGGCGTAACGCAGCGGGTCCAGGATGACCGGGACTTTGGCGGCGGCGAGCTCCTTGGCGACCAGCCACCCCTCCGCGGCGCCGGCGATGACGAGCTTGAAGCCGAACTCCTTCTGCAGCCGCAGCAGGGCCTCGATGTCCGAGGCGCGCTCGACGAAGGCGAGCAGGGGCTGCGCGGCCGTAAGCACCGGGCTCAGCGCCTCGAGGTTGCTGTAGTACGCATAGGGCGTTCCCTGCGCGCCCGTGACACCGACCGGGGCCGGCAGTGGCGAGGTGCCTTTCTTCTTTCCCTTCGCCGTCAGGTAGCGACGCGCCTCGCTGAGCAGATTTCTCAGCATCTGTAGCTTGAAACCGCGGGACCCGGCCCCTGCTCCGAGGCGAACGACCATGGCGGCGCTCGCGTTGACCGCTGCGTCCTTCTGCAGTCGCCCGCGGAGCCGCATCAAGGGGGCCTGGCCACTGACCAGGCCGTCGCGCGGAAGCGAAAGCACGTGTGTGACACCCTCCGCGCGCGCCACCGGGATCAGGGTGGACCTCGGGTTGTAGGCGTCGAAGGCACGGTAGCTTGCCCGCACCGGCACGGGCGCCTTGCGTCCCACGGCGCTGGCATCGTTGGCCGGGTCTTCCAACCAGATCTCAGTCAGGCCGACGCTGGACGTGGTTTCGACGAGCCCGGGGGTGACAACGAGCGGCTTGCTGTTGGACACCACCGCGCACTTGCGGGCCGTCGGTGCAGCCTTGCCGACTCGGACGATGGTGCCGTCCGGACCGATCTCGAGCCCGGTTGGCGTGGTCTTTTGGCCGGGTTGCCACACTTTGGCGTTGTCGAACACCGAACATGTGGCGCTTGGGCTCGGGACGATCCGGAACGCCCAGGCCGGACCCACCGACGTGAGCGTGAGCGCCATCAGCAACGTCACTGCAGGGAGCTGCTTCATCGGGGGCCCTCCATGCCCGCGTCCTGGCCGAGCTGGAAATCGGACCAGGGTAGGCTCTGGGTCTTGTCGGCGTGGACCACGTGGCCGTCGATCACGACCAGCGCGGCCTTGCTGTACACCGAGAAGGGGTGGCCGCTCCACATGACGATGTCGGCCCGTTTGCCGACCTCCAGGGTCCCGACCTGGTCGTCGATACCGAGCGCCCAGGCTGGGTTGGCGGTGATCCACCGGAGCGTGTCGTTGTCGCTGATGGTGATGCCGGCCTCACGCCCGTAGCGCTGAGCCTTGCCCGCCTCCTGGTTGAGGCGCTGGATGTCTTGGGCCGAGTCGCTGTGCACGATGGCACGGACCCCCGCTTTGTGAAGCAGGGGGATGTTGAACGGGATGCCGTCGTACATCTCCAGCTTGTAGCCCCACCAGTCGGCCCAGGTGGACACCGAGACGTCGTGCTTCTTGAGCAGGTCCGCGACCTTGTAGGCCTCGAGCCCGTGATGAAACGACCGGACCTTGAAGCCGAACTCGTCGGCGATCTGCAGGAACGCCACCAGGTCGTCGGCGCGGTAGCAGTGCACCTGCGGCAGGAACTTGCCCTCCAGGATCCCGGCCAGGGTCTCGAGCTCCAGGTTACGCGGCGTCCGATGCCCGCTCTTCTTGACCTTCCGCAGGAATTCCTTGGCCTTCATGAAGATGCTGCGGTGGCCGCGCACGTTGCCCATGCGCGTTCCGGGCGCGCGCTTCTTGTGGTGGCCGTAGACCCGCTTGGGGTTCTCGCCGCAGGCCATCTTCACGCCCACGGGGGCGTTCGGGAACCGCATGGCTCGCGAGCCGCGATGCCCCCTCAAGTGCAGCGTCACCGCCCGGCCGCCGACCAGGTTGGCGCTTCCCGGCAGCACCTGGATGGTCGTGACGCCGCCCTGCACAGCGGTCTGGATGCCGGGATCGTTGGGCCAGAAGCTGTGCTCGGCCCACACGCCCCCGGTGGTCGGCGCGGTGGCCTCGTTGCCGTCACTGTGGGCTCTGGCGCCTGGCGATGGATAGACGCCCAGGTGGGAGTGGGTGTCGATGACCCCTGGTGTCACGTAGCGGCCCTTGGCGTCCACGCGCCACACCGGATTGCCGGGAAGCTTGCCAGGCGTGCCCTTGGCGACAGTGACGATCCTCCCGTCGCGGATGACCACGTGGCCGGGGCTGTATGTCGTTCCCGCGGCAGTCATGACCACCGCGTTCTCGATCAGTGCCAGGCCCTTGGCGGGCGGGCGACGGGGTTCCAGCAGCCGGTTGCCGCGGGCCTCACGCTCGGCAAGCACCGTAGCCACGGGAACCTTCGGCCCCTTCTTCCTGGCGGGTGGAGTCGCGGTGACGGTGGTGCAGCCGGCAACCGTCACCACCGCTGCCAACAGCAGTATGTTTCGCGTCATGCTGGGGCTTTTAGCACAAGCCCCCGGCACACGCGCCCGTCACCTCACCGTCGGCGACCTGCGCCGCTACTCGCCAGCGAAGAAGAACGGGTTGACGTACTGGTTGGTGATGTCTTCTTCGACCTCGTCGCCGCACTTGGCGACCTCGAGATCGGTCCCCAGCCAGGTCGCGTTGGCCACGCACCACATGTCGCGCTCGTTCAGCACGACGTCGGTGACCTCGTACTTGAGCTGTGCATAGGAGTAGATGCGAACAGAGGCCACCGCGGGGCCGAAGTTGTGGTCGGACCAGTAGTGGACGCCCACCCGGTAGGTGACCTGCTCGGGGACGGACAGGTTCAGGTTCTCCGGTCCGCCGCCGTCGGTGTCATCACGGTCGAGGCTGGGATCGTCGTCCGCCGCGGGGTCGAAGCTGGCCCAGTTGGGCGAGGTGTTGTGCCAGAAGCAGTCGTAGTCCTCGTCAAACCAGGGATCCGGCAGCCCGTCGGCGTCCAGGTCCGGTCCAGTGGCCGCTGGGTGGGTGAAGTGCAGGTCCAGGTCGCTGCCCTTGGCCTCGCCGGTGTCGGTCTCGTCGGGATCGCCCGGGGTGTTCCAGACCAGTTCCACGTGGATGGCCTCGTTGGGCTGCACCAGCACCTGTCGGGTGGCGTCGTTGCCGCACGACGTCGACCAGCTTCCCGTCCCGTCGCGGACTCGCAGGGTGAACGTGTAAACGCCCACCAGGTTGGCGTTGAAGATGGGCTGCGGATCGGTCGCCGTCGGGACGAACGTCTCCACATTGCCGTCGGGACCTTCGACCGACCAATCGTAGTCGGTGATCGGTCCGAACGGCGCGAAGCTCTGGGTCCCGTCGAGGTGGAGCACGGTCTGCGGGATGACCTCTTCGCCCTCCTCGATGTCGATGATCGCCGTGGGGCACTCACTGTCGGCGCCCGCGCCCGTCAGCGGGACCTCGACGCGGGACTCGAAAGCGTTGCTGTTGATGACCAGCGTTCCCTCGTCGGGGATGGCGTTGTTGTCGGCATCCTTTGGGTTGACCTCGTCGGGGGTGAACACCACGTCGACGGTGATCTTCTCGTTGACCGGGATGGAGATGGGGTTCTGCTTGTCCGGGCCGGTCGTCGGCGCGCCCGGCAGGGGCGAGTAGTCCAGCAGGAAGTCGGGCGAGGAGTCGTCGCTGATGCTCAAACCCTCGACCACCAGGGGCTCGGTTCCGCAGCTCTCGACATCCACGCTGATGGTCGCCGAGGTGCCCACCTGCTTGCCGCCGAACTCCACTTTGCGCGGGAAGACGATGATGCAGGGGCCGTTCTTGTTGGCCAGCAGGGGCAGCGCGTAGCCGTCGGCTGCGCTGGGGTCATCGCTGAAGATGGTCAGCACGGCGTCGGCCGGGGAGGGCGAGTCGCTGATGAAGGTGACCGTGATCGGGCGGGACTCACCCGAAGGCACCACGATCGCCTCGGTGAGATCGACCTCGAGGGTGGCATCGGGACTACCCCCGATGTCGAAGCCCGGGCCCTCGACCCGAAATCGCACGTCGTTGACGCGGAATCCACTGACGGACAAGGCCCGGGTACCGGTGTTCAGCAGCTGCACCTCGGTGTCGGCTTCGTTGCCCTTGCTGACCAGGCCGAAGTCGACCTCGCCAGGGTTGGTCAGCAGCCGCGGCGCCCCGGACTCGGTCCGGATGGTCACGGTCTCGGTGGGCGTGAAGGGATCGTTGGAGGCGATCGACAGCGTCGCGGTGCGCGGGATGCCGTCCGCTTTACGCGTGAAGCGGATGTAGAACTCGGCGCCCTGCGGGAAGTTGTCGCTGTCCTTGGGGTAGACCGTCGTCGGCAGGGAGAACACCGTCGGGACGAGTTCCAGGGCCGGCGCACCGCCATCGTCAGCACCCTCGGGCGCCGTGTACTGCAGCGACACAGTGTTGATCGACAGCCCGCTTTCGCCGGTGTTGATCACCCGGATCGGCCGATCCACCGAGGCCCCGATCTCCACCTCGTTTTCGAGGATGGTGAGGACCTTCGAACTGGGCTCCACCTCGATCTTGGGAGGCGTGTCCAGGCAGAAGTCGTCGGTGCAGGGAGGCGGTCCCTGATTCGGGTCCTCGTCAGGGCAGGCCGTCAGGCTCAAACACGCCGCAGCCAGCGCGATCATGAGGAGGGGCGCTTGCGCTCTGTGCATCGGTTATCTTGTCCTCAGCGATTGGGTGCAGGCGAGTACGCTACCATCGCGCACACGTCGATACTACAGACATTGGTCGGCGCGGCCGCGATCCGTCACGGCATACACAACAAGGGTTGCCGTTTCCTGCTCCGATGTTCATCCTAGGCAACGGGTTCGTGCTTGAAACTTCGTCACATGTGCGTAGAATCGAACTCACCAGACCCGAATCGTGTGCGCGCTGTCGACGATCACATTCGTTGACCACGGGGTAATTTATATGGGTTTCAATGGTGATTTTGGCTCGTTGGGGATTATGTCTCCCCATACCGGCCCGACCTCCTTGCAAACAGGCTCGCCGTCGAACGGCTGGGGTCACGGCGGCGTAACGTCGCAGTCCCTCCAGACGGGCAGCCCTTCGCTCGGCTACGGCAGTCCTCACAAGGACCCGATGAGCCTTCAGACCGGCTCTCCGAAGGACGGCTGGGGCTCGCCTGGCGTGACCACGACCAACCTGGCCACCACCGGTGTCCATCGTCGTAGCCACGACCCGTACGGGCAGTTTCGCTTCGTCGTCGAGATCGACGGCATCGAGGCCGGCGCCTTCCAGAAGTGCGATGGCATCGACTGGAGCGTCGACGTCATCGAGTACCGCGACAGCCTGCACCCCTGGGGACGCAAGCGCCGCGGTCAGACGAGCATCGGCAACATCAAGCTCACCAAGGGCTACACCACGTCGTCGGCACTGTGGGGCTGGTGCGAGGAAGTCATGAGCGGCAAGTTCGGCCGCCGGACGGGCGCCATCAAGCTGCTGGCCGATAACAAGGAAGAGGTGATGTCCTACGACTGGTACGAGGGCTTCCCCTGCAAGTGGAATGGATTCCGCTTCGACGCTGGCTCTTCGGGCCAGATGGTGGAAGAGCTCGAGTTCGCCATCGAGGGTATCTACCGCACCGGCTGATCGCCGGCCGGTTCGCAAAACGTCGCTAGCGACACTGAAGCCGTAGGCCCGCTCCCCGTGGTGGCCTGCGGCTTTTTGCGTCTTGGTGTATGGTCGCTGCGCGATTGGCACGTCACGAGTGGAGTCTGTGATGCTTAAGACGACACCGCCCCGCGACTGGGACGGATTCTTTGCTTGGCTGGTGGAGCACTACTGGGGCTCGGTGCCGCCCGAGTATCAGACCGAGGAACGGCCCGAGCAGCTGGAAGCGCCCGGTGATCCCAAGGTCCCCTCCGACATCTGGAAGTCGGCGGTGATGATCTTCAGCGATCCCGAGGCCTGGCTGCACAACCCCATCCCCAACCAGCGGAACCGAAGCCCGCTCCAGCTCATGTCACGTGGGCAAGGGGACCGGCTCAAAGACATCCTGATGGAGGTGGCGCCGTTCTTCCTGGCGCCGCTGGACGAGATTCGTCAGTACGGCGACGTCCAGGGCGAGCTCAGCGATGAAGAGAAGGCCGAAGGGGGCAGCGACGAGGCTGCGGGAGACGACGGCGAGGCATGAGCGACGTCGTCGTCGCCGAGTCGAGCCGGACGCTGGCCACCCTCATCCGGCTCACCCTGAGTGGGCCGGGCTACCGCTTGAGATTCGTGAATCGGGGACGCGAGGTCCTGGATGCGGTCCGGCGTGGACCCACGCACCTGGTGGTGCTGGACGCCGGTCTGTCGGACCTGAGTGGCTACGATGTGGCCGAGGCGTTGCGCGGTGACCCCGCGACCCGAGCGGTTCCCATCATCCTGACCCATCACGACTACGACCCACCCGATCGGGCGCGCATCCAACGCCTCGACATTGCCGACGTGGTGCCCAAGCCGTTCGAGCGGCAATCGCTGCTCGAGCGGGTGCGGGCCATCGTCCCGCCACGGCCCATCGAGACCGAGCCCAAAGCCACCGCGGGTGATCCTGCCCGTGTCGCACCTGGGGCGATCGCAGCACTCACCGACGAAGCGCTCAACAAGGCCGTCGATGCAGCGGTCTTGCGTGCGGTGGCAGGGCTGGGGCCCCGGCTCGAGGCGCTACTGGACGCACGCCTGGAACAAGCGCTTGACACCGAGGTACGCCAGCTGGTGAAGAGCAAGGCCGAGAGCATTGTATGGAAGGCCGTCGGCGAGCTCGCCGAAGGCCTTATCCGCGACGAGATTACGCGCCTGACGACGAATGACCCGGAGTAAAGCGGCGTGAGCGAGATGCCCAAGGCGTACGAGCACGCCGACATCGAGAAGAAGTGGTACCCCATCTGGGAGTCCAAGGGGTTCTTTGCGGCCGAGGACACCTCGGACAAGACCCCCTTCGCCATTGCGATCCCTCCGCCGAACGTGACCGGCTCGCTGCACATGGGGCACGCGCTCACGGTCACGATCGAGGACATCATCGTCCGCTTCAAGCGGATGCAGGGCCACAACACCCTGTGGATGCCCGGCACCGACCACGCCGGGATCGCCACGCAGATGGTGGTGGAGCGCAAGCTCGCCGAGGACGGCATCAGCCGCTTCGACCTGGGGCGCGAGGGCTTCCTGGAGAAGGTGTGGGAGTGGAAGGACCAGTACCACGCCCGCATCACCGAGCAGCTCAAAGCGATGGGTGTGTCCGTCGACTGGGAGCGCGAGCGCTTCACCATGGACGAGGGGCTTTCGCGCGCCGTGCGAAAGGTCTTCGTGGAACTCTACAACGACGGGCTCATGTACCGCGCCAAGCGATTGGTGAACTGGTCGCCGGGAATCCAGACCGTGCTCAGCGATCTGGAGGTGGAGCACGAGGAAGAAAACGGCCACCTGTGGCACCTGGCGTATCCGGTGACCGGTAGCTCGGACGAGCGTCTGGTGGTCGCGACGACCCGTCCAGAGACCATGGTCGGCGACACCGCGGTGGCGGTGCATCCCGATGACGAGCGCTACCAGCACCTCATCGGCAAGACCATCGACCTCCCCCTGACCGACCGGAAGATCCCGATCATCGCCGATGGCATTCTGGTCGACATGGAGTTCGGCACGGGCGCCGTGAAGGTGACGCCGGCCCACGACTTCAACGACTTCGAGACCGGCAAACGGCACGACCTGCCGATGATCACCGTGCTGGACGGCGAAGCGAAGATGAACGAGAACGCCCCGGAGAAGTACCGGGGGATGGATCGCTTCGTGGCGCGCAAGGCGATGGTCGCCGACCTGGAGGCGCTCGGCCTGCTGGTCGGGATCGACGACCACAAACACTCCGTGGGGCGCTGCCAGCGCAGCGGCGCCGTGGTCGAGCCGATGCTGTCGGACCAGTGGTACGTCAAGACCAAGCCCCTGGCGGAGCCCGCCATCGAGGCGGTGCGTAGCGGCAAGACGAAGTTCCTGTCCAAGGAGTGGGAGAAGGTCTACTTCCACTGGATGGAGAACATCCAGGATTGGTGCGTCAGTCGCCAGCTCTGGTGGGGGCACCGTATCCCGGCGTGGTTCTGTGGCAGCTGCGGCGAGTGCACCGTGGCCATGGAGGATCCCACAGCGTGCAGTCACTGCGGCTCCGACGAGCTGCGGCAGGACGAGGACGTGCTGGACACGTGGTTCTCCTCGGGGCTGTGGCCGTTCTCGACGTTGGGCTGGCCCGACGAGACCGAGGCGCTCAAGACCTTCTACCCGACCGACGTCATGGAGACGGGCTTTGACATCATCTTCTTCTGGGTCGCCCGGATGATGATGATGGGGCTGCGGTTCATGGGGGACGTCCCGTTCCGCACCGTGTACCTGCACGCGATGGTGCGTGACGAACATGGGCAGAAGATGTCCAAGACCCGGGGCAACGTCATCGACCCCCTGGTGGTCACCGCCGAGCACGGCGCCGACGCGCTCCGTTTCACTCTGGCCACCCAGGCGTCCCAGGGTCACGACATCAAGCTGAGTGTGGACCGCGTTGCGGGCTACCGGGCCTTCGCCAACAAGATCTGGAACGCCACCCGCTTCCTGCTCATGAACATCCCAGAGGGTCATACGCCGGCGGCGCTAGACGTAGACAAGGCTCACGATCTGGGGCTCGCCGATCGGTGGATCCTGGCCAAGCTCGACGAGGCGGTGACGTCGGTCGGGAATTCCCTGGATGCCTACGAGCTGAACGAGGCTGCCAAGACCTGCTACGAGTTCTTCTGGAAGGTCTTCTGCGACTGGTACATCGAGTTCGCCAAGCCGGCGCTGCGGTCTGAGGATGGCCGGACGGCTGAGGCGACTCGCGAAGTGCTGATGCACGTGCTGGACAATGCGCTTCGGCTGCTTCACCCGTTCATGCCGTACATCACCGAGGAGATCTGGACGCGGCTGCCGTTGGCGAATCGGGATGGGGAGACCCTTCTGCGGGCCGCTTGGCCTACGCCCGACGCGCGCCGCGTCGATACCGCGACCGTGGCTCTGGTCGACCAGATGATCGACGTCATCGCCGCGGTCCGGACGATCCGCGGGGAAAACCGGATCCCGCCCAAGACACGGCTCAAGGTGTTCGTGAATGCCCCGGATGAGGCCACCGCGGCCCTTGTCCGCGATGCCGCCGAGTACCTGGACCACCTCGCCAACGTCGAGGAACTCGAGGTGGGCGTCGGGCTGTCCCGACCGCCCAAGAGCGCCACGGCGGTAGCTGGCGCGGTGACGGTCTACCTACCCCTGGAGGGGCTGGTGGACATCGACGCCGAGGTCGCGCGTATCCGCAAGAAGATGGGCAAGATCGACAAGGACATCGGGAAGTTCGAAAAGAAGCTGTCCAACCCCAGGTTCCTCGACAACGCGCCCGCCGAGGTGGTTGCGGCCGACCGCGCCAAGCTGGCGGGACTCAAGGACGAGCGCGCCACCTACGAGGGGACGCTGGAGGCGCTGACGGCTTGATGCCGCGGGCTCTCAACCCGGACGGGGGGGACGCGAGGTGATGAAACTCGGCCTGGTGGTGAACCCAACCGCCAAGTACCACCGCGCGCACCCTGGCGCGCGGCGGGCCATGGCCGAGATGTGTGCCAGGTCCGGCGTCGATGCTCTGTACGCAGAGAGCCGCAACGCTCAAGATCTGGCGCGTATCGCCTCGGAGTTTCGCGGCGAAGGGGTGGACATCCTGGCCATCAGTGGCGGGGACGGCACGGGGTCGATGACGCTGACCGAGTTCGCCCGCGTCTACGGCGACCAACCGTTGCCCACGGTGGCGCTGCTGCGTGGCGGCACGATGAACACGGTGTGCAACAGTCTGGGGATTGTCCGTGGCCGGTCTCCGGAGCTGCTGCGGCGGGTGCTGGGGCACTGCAAGCGCGGGACGTTCAAGACCGTCACAGCCGACACCATGATCGTGGCGGGCCGCCACTACTGCTTCCTGTTCGGCGTCGGCACCGTGCACGCCTTTCTGGCGGCGTACTACGAAGAGGGAACCCCTTACCCAACGCCCCAGACAGCGGTGCGGGTGCTTGGCCGCGGCGTGGTGTCGGCGTTGTCCGGCGGCGACTACGCCAAGCACATCACCGCCCGGGTGAGGGTCGCCCTGGAGATCGACGGAGAGCAGTGGCCCACCCGGGATTACTTCACCGTGGCTGCGGGGACCATCGACCAGATTGGGCTGGGGTTCCGGCCATTTCACGCCAAGCACGTGGGCTCACAGGGCTTCTTCCACACCGTGTGCTGGACGATGAGCATCCCTGAGTTCGCTGCGAACCTGCCGAACATCTGGATGAAGCGGCAGCTCGGCGACAGGTTTGGGTGGGACCGTCGTGCGCGGTCGATGACGCTCACCGCGCCTGACGAGGGGCGTCTGGGATACATGCTGGACGGTGACCTGCGCACCCACGATGGGCCATTGACCGTCGGTCTCGGCCCCATACTGCAGCTGATGCTTCCCTAGCGTTGGCCGATGGCTCCGGCGTGTCGCGACACGTTCAAGGCCCTGTTTCGCCGCCGTTAGAAACGAAAACGGGGCCACGAAGGCCCCGTTTTCAGTCGATGGCGGAACCACTCCGCCCCTGCCTCCTTAGGGCGTCATTGGCACCAGGAACGAGCTCGTCCACTCGGGGCGCACCGGCATATCACCCGTCGTGATCGTCTCCTTCCACTCCGAGTCGCTCAGCCTTTTGATCTCCGGGACATCCACCTCGTAGTAGCTGAAGACCGGGCCGACGAACGCCTCGGCGCCGTCGCAGGTTTCCGTCGTGAGCACCATCAGATTGGCGTTGCCGGTAGCCACATGGAGCACGTTGGGGCCGGGCAGGGGCCCCTGGTTGGGGTTGGTGTGCACGTCGGCGATGGTCGGCTTCCAGTCCGACGGGTCACCGCTGATGTACAGCGACGTGTACCAGCCCGAGAAGACCGGCTCGCCGCAACCCGGGTCCGCCATGATGGTCGACTTGATGAACTCGATCTCGTCGGCGGTGTAGGCCTCGTTGGCCAACGACTTGGCCGCCATCCCCTCGAGCTTGCCCATGATGTCGACCCAGTTGGTGAAGAAGCTCTTGAGCGACTCACCCATCCAGGCGTCGGTCCCGAAGTCCACGTTGGCCAGCGTCTGGTCAGCGATCTGGCCCAGCGTCTTCAGTTTGGCGAAGAAGCCGGGGTAGGGCTCCACGTAGCCGTCGGGGTGCTCGCAGGCGACGCCGCCGGTGTAGGACTGCTTGGCGTAGAGCAGGGTGTCGTGCCGCAGCTGCGCCCAGCTGCCCAGCTGCGTGTTGATGACCCGGTCGCGCCAGGCGCTGCTCTTCATCGCGGCGGGGTAGCCCTCACCGGTCGTCGGGGCGTTCAGCTCGCGGATTGCATCCAGCCACAGGTTGTAGATGTTGGAGCTCCAGAAGGCCTCGTCGTAGTCGTCCACGAGGTATCGCAGGGTGTTGAGGTTGCCCTGGTACTTGTAGCGCTGGAGTTCCTCCTGCAAGTGCGGCAGGACCTGGTCGTTGCCGAGCACGAACAGGGCGTCGAGCGGGTCGGGGAGTACGCGCGGCTCCTTGGTCTCCTCGCTGACGATGTTGTCGTAGACCACGTTGGCAAAGACATAGCTGTCCACGACGAACCGCTGACCCAGGAACGCGAACGATGGCGGCAGCGGCGTCGGCTCGGCGCTGAAGGGGTTGGTCTCCAGCCAGTGGCTGTTGATGAGCTGCTCGCCGAACGCGCCCGTGAGCAGCTTGGCGAGAACATCGTCCTGAGCGGCCTGGTCCAGGCCGGCCACATCGGCCACCGAGGTCCAGCCGTACTCGTCGTTCATACGCATCACGCCCCGGAAGTCGATGTAATCCACCGGGCCCACCATCATGGTGATGAGGTCATTGGCCCGGTTCCACAGGGCCATCGTGGTGTCGTCAGCGGTCAGCCGCTGCAGCGCGTGGGCGCCCACGAGCTGGCGGTGGTGGAAGATCCACTCGGCGGTGAACGGGTTGAACTCAGCGAAGCGGAAGTCGATGCGGCCCAGCCACATCATCGCCTTGAAGTAGCGCTGGAGCTTGGGGTCATCCTCGTAGTGGCCGCGGGGCTTGAACTGGCTGAAGTCCATGTTGGTGCGCTGGACCCCGAAGATCTCGACGGTGCGCATCTGCTCGGAGCCAATGTGCTCGAGGAACTGGGCGACGAGGGTGTCGGTGGCCTCACCCAGGGCGCTGGGAACGGCTTCGTCCGTGAGCAATCGGCGGGCCGTCGTGAGGTAGAAGTCGACGTCGCGCCGCGCCTCGCCGGCCAGGGTCGAATCACCCATGTCCAGTGCGCCAAGTCCCGCATGGGCCTGGGAAAGAGTCTGGTTCAGCGTGTCGTACAGGACCGACAGCTCCATACGCTTGAGGATCTCGTCGTAGCTGGAGTGAAGGGCCTGCAGAATCATGTCGGTGGTGACCAGGATGGGCAGGTCCTTCTGGTAGACCTCCAGGAGAGCCTCGGCCATGGTCGGCCAGCTCAGGCGCTCGGAGACCATGAAACCGTTGGTCTTGAGGGCGTCCATCTCGGCTTCGTTGAGCTTGAACACCTCGTCGACCATGTCGAAGTAGGTGGCCGTCGTGGGATCAAATGACAGGAGGGGCGCCTTGGGTGCGTCGGGCGGGGTGTACTTGTCGACGAACTGCGAGATCGTCATGGCTTTCGACTCGTCGATGACCTCGCCCAGGGCGGCCTGGAACTCTTCATCCACGGGGTCGGTGAGTACGGGAGGATCGACCGCTGGGGTGTCGGGCTGAGTGGGGCCAGCGTCGGGGTTGGCGGGGTGCGGCGTAGGGGCGCTGAAGCAGCCCGCGGTGGCCATGCTCAGGGTGGCCAAAAGGACGAGCCCCTGGCCAATGATGCTGCGTTTCATGATGTCCTCTGCGTTTTCCTTGGGGGTACCGGAACGCACAGAGCAAGCATCGTGCCACTTGGCCGACGCCCCAAGAACGACGGCCGCACTCGCCAAGCGAGCGCGGCCGTTGTGGCGGGGTGGGGAATTTCTCTACACGGGATTCAAAGCTTCCCCTGGCGCTTCATGACTGTGGTCGTCATTGGCGCGGCCGTCGCGGAATCGCTGACGCCAGTCGCCAAAGCGGTACACACCCACTCCGAACCCGCGCTTGAGGTCCTCGGCGATCATGTAGGACGACGGCACCACCACGAGGATGATGAACGTGGCGAAGAGGACGCCGAAGCCCAGGCTGATGGCCATCGGGATGAGGAAGCGTGCCTGCACCGAGGTCTCCAGAATCATGGGCGCCAGGCCAAAGAACGTCGTCAGTGATGTCAGTAGGATGGGCCTGAAGCGTCGGGCACCCGCCCGGATGATGGCTTCGTAGGGGGTCATGCCGCCGTCCCGGTACTGGTTGGCGGCGGCGACCAGTACCAGTGAGTCGTTAACGACGACGCCGGATAACGCGACGATGCCCATGAAGCTGATCATCGACAGCTCGTAGCCCATCAGCAGGTGGCCGGCCACAGCCCCGACGAAACCCAGCGGGATGGCCGTCATGACGACCAGCGGCTGCAGGTAGCTCCGGAAGGGCACTGCAAGCAGGGCGAAGATGATGGCCAATGCCAGCAGGTAGCCCGTCGCCAGGCCCCCCATGGAGGCGGCCTGCTCGGCCTGCTCGCCCTCGAGGGAGTAGGTCAGCCCGGGGTACTTCTTGAGGATGTCCGGCATGATCTGACTTCGGACTTCACCGGTGACCTTGGCCCCCGATGTCGTGCCCATCTCGATGTCTGCAGTGACGTTGACCACCCGGCGTCCAGCGACGCGGTTGATGTTAGTGTAGGCCCGGCCACGTGCGACCCTGGCAGCTTCGTCGATGGGGACCTCCCCGCCTCGTGGCGTCTGGACGATCAACCCTTCGACGTCGTACTCCGAGCGCCGGTCTTCCTCAGGCAGGCGCACCATCACCCGCATGTCGTCGCGGCCCCGCTGCTGGCGTGACGCCTGGGCACCATAGAACGAATTGCGCAGCTGACCCGCCAGCGCCTGCGGCGTCACCCCGACGGCTTTTGCCGAGCGACGGACCTCGAAGTCCAGCTGAGGCTTGCCGAGGCTGAAGCCGTCGTCGATGTCGATGACGCCCTGAATCGTCTCCAGCTTCTCGGCGATCTCGGTGGCCGCTTTGCGCAGGATATTCGTGTCGCGGTGGCTGAGCTGGATGTCGACAGGGGATCCACCGCTGGCACCGATGTTGAAGCTGAACGTCAGCAGCTCCAGACCTCGGATTTTGCCGGTCTTCTTACGCCACAGATCGGTGAACTCGACCGTGTTGAAGTTGCGCTGGTCCAGCGGCACCAGCCGCACCTCGACGGCCGTCTGGTGACCACCGCGCAACCCGGCGGTGTAGCTCACCGGTCCCTGGGACGGCAGGGGCTTGCCCAGCGTCGTCAGGATGCCGCGGCTCATGGTCATCCCGCCGAGCTCCTCGAAGGCTTGTTTGGCGCTCTCCACGAGCTGCGCCTGCGCCTTCTCGGTCTCCTCCACAGGGCTGCCGAACGGCAGTACGGCCCGCGCCGTCACCCGGTCTCCTTCGACCTTCGGCAAGAAGGCAAAGTCGATGCGACCGCCCCCGACGACGCCGCAGGTCACGAACAGCGTCGCAAAGGCCATGGCGAAGGTGGCGTAGCGCCAGCTCACCGCGACGCGTACCGACGGGGTGTAGACCTTCTTGATGAACCAATCGAGCATCGCCTGGCACGCCGGGTTGAGCTTGGAGAACACGAAGAAGACCGGCCACAAGGGCAGGAACAAGATCTTGAGTGCGCCCGACAGGTGCTTCCAGAGGCCCCGCTCCCGCACGGCGTCTCCGTGCGAGAGGTGGGCAGGCAGCACGAACAGGGACTCGATGAGCGAGATGATGAGTACCGCGACCACGATGGCGGGGATGTTCCTGAACAGTTTCCCGGAGATGCCGGGGACGAGGAACATGGGCATGAACGCGGCGACGGTCGTCATGATGGCGAACAGCACGGGGACGGCGACCTGACGCACGCCAGCGATAGCCGCGGTCATGAAGTCGACGCCGCGTTGCCTCATCTCGAAGATATTCTCGCCAACGATGATGGCGTCATCGACCACCATCCCCAGGCTGATGATGAACGCGAACAGCGAGATCATGTTGATGGAGACATCCATCACCGGCATCAGCAGCAGCGAGCCGAGGAAGGAGATGGGGATGCCCATGGTGACCCAGAAGGCCAGACGCGGCTTGAGGAAGAGACCCAGAATCACCAGCACGAGGATCAGTCCCATGCCTGCGTTGCGCAGCAGCAGGTCGATACGGTCGCGGTAGATCTCCGACTGGTCCTGCCAGATGGCGACATTGACGCCGGGAGGGACCTCACCCTTGAGCCGTGCAGCGAAGTCTTTGGTGGCCTTGGCGACCTCCAGCGGGGTCTGCTCGCCGACTCGGAACACAGCCAGTTTCACGGCGCGTTGTCCGTTGAAGTAGGCGGCTTCGTCGGTGTCCTCGAAGGAGTCCTTGATGGTGGCGATGTCGACCAGGGGAACAGTGGTCCCGTCGGGCTGCGAGATGATCTCGATGTCCTCGAACTCGTTCCCAAAGTCCCGGCGCTCGTTGGTGCGGACAAGAACCTCGCCTCCGTCCGTCTTCACGCCGCCGCCAGGCAGCTCGACCGAGTTGGACGCCACGACCCGCGCGATGTTGTTCAGCGTCAGGCCGTACGCCCGCAGCGTCTCTTGAGGGACCTCGATAGAGATCTCGGCCGGGCGGATACCGTCGATGTCGACCTGGGTGATCTCCTTGAGCTGCAGCAGGTCGTCGCGCGCACGCTCGGCCAGGGCCTTCAGCGACTTTTCGGGGAGGTCGCCGTAGATGACGAGGTCCACCACGCGCCGTCGGCTCACCAGCAGCGATGTCGTTGGACGCTCGGCGTTGGCGGGTAGCGACTGGACGCTGTCCACAGCGTTTTTGACGTCGCCCAGGATGCGGGTCTCGTCGACCCCGTCCATCAGTTCGAGGGTGACACTGCCGGCCCCCTCGACCGCCGACGAGGTCATCTTCTTGACCCCGTCGATGCTTTGCAGGGCGTCCTCGATGGCCTGCACGATGCCCCGCTCGACCTCCTCCGGACCCGCGCCCGGGTAGACCACCCGCACGTTGATGAAGTTGAGGTCGAACTCCGGGAACACCTCCTGCTTGACCCCCGAGCCCACCACGATGCCGCCGAGGATCAGCAGCGCCATGATGAGGTTGGCCGCCACCGAGTTCTTCGTCATCCAGGCCAAAAAGCCCGGCTTCTTCCCCTCGATCTTGGGGTCGAAGCTGCCCAGCTCCATGGCGTCGAGGTCGTCGGTAGTGGTGTCGGGGTCATCGCTGTCGATGAGGGCGTCATCGCTGTCCCCACCGTCGTCAACGTCTATGGAGGCTTCGTCGCTCGCCGCGGCGACGATTCGCGTCGCTTCGTCGGGGGAGGTCTCCTCGACCTCCGCGCCGTCATCCGGCGGCTGCTGGGTGTCGTCTGCGCTCACTGGGTGACCTCTTTTTTGGCGTCGGCGTCAGACTCCTTGCCCGACGCCTTGGCGGCGGTCTTGGCCGGCGGCGCCGGGGTGTCCAGGGCCAACTTCATGTTGGGGACCATGCCCGGCACAAGGCTCGTGATGATCTTGTCGCCGCTGGTGATCCCCGACACCAGGACCTTGTCCTTGAGGCGCCAGCGGACCTCCACCGGCTTCACGGCGAGGCGACTCTGGTCGTTCATCGTCCAGACCTCCTTGCCCTCACGCAGAGCGAGGCGGGGAAGCTCGACGACGTTGGGGAGCTCGGAGCCCTCGATGGCGATCTTGACGTAGGACCCAGTCAACAGCGGCACGCCCTCGGTTGTGCCGTCTTCCTTCAGCCCCAGAGGGTTGTCGATGGCCACGACCACCCGTGCCATCCGGCCGGCGGGATCCAGCGATGGTTTGAGCCGCACCACGTATCCAGTCCGGGTAAGGACCGGACCCCGACCGAGGTCCAGCGTCACCGTAGCTTTGCTGCCCTTTTCGGCTGCGGTGCTGACGCCGGGGATGCTGATCCACTCCAGCTTGTCCACGGGCAGGGCGACCTCGACCCAATACTGGTCGGTGCCGATGAGCGTGGCCAGCCGTGACGTCGGCCCTACGAGCTGGTCCAGTTCCACCGACTCGGTGTCCACGATGGCGTTGAACGGCACCTTGATGTCCGTCTTCGACGCCATGAGCCGCGCGCGCCGCATGGCCACCTGGGCACCGCGCACCGACGCCTTTGCAGCGGCGATTTGCGGCTCGCGCAGCGCCAGCGCCTTGCCCTCCGACGACGCCCCTTTGGTGCCGAGGATCTTCCACTCGCGCTCGGCGACGCGCTTGCGCCCCTTCTCGATGCGGAGCTGTGCCTTGGCAGAGGCGATCTGCGCTGACTGCTGGCTGACCTGCAGCTTGTAGTCGCGGTCGTCGATGGTGATGAGCGACTCGCCAGCCTTCAGTCTGCCGCCGTTGACGAGGTTGCCGTTCATCACGGTGACACGACCCGTCACCTCGGGCTGAATCACCACGCTGCGCGCTGCAACGACGGTCCCGGCGCCATGGACCATCACCTTCTGGGAGCCAGGTGTGGCTTGCTGCACCGCGACCAGGGTGACGGGCTCGGGGGGCTTCTTCACCTCGGCTTTGGGCCGTGTGTCGATCAACCAGTTCATGACGCTCATCCCCCCGAAGAGGAACAGCAGCGGCACGATGACCTTGAAGATGGTGCTTACTTTCACTGTCCCTTCTCCCCTTCGGGCGTGGACTCGGCTTCCGAGGCGTTTTCGGATTTCTTTCGGCGCGGTGGGGGCTGTCTCAGCTTGCCGGGCCAGGTGCCCCCAAGGGCGCGATACAGCGCGATACGGTGGGTCAGGAGCGTGCGCTGAGCGGTCAGCTCCTGCAGCTCGAGGTTCTGCTTGGCGGCGATCGCCGTCAGGACCGAGAGGTAGTCACCACCGCCTTCCAGGTAACGGGTCCGCGCCTCACCCAGGGTGGCATCGGCCAGCTTGAGCTGACCTTCGAGGCGATCCAGGAACTTGCGCTGCTGCTGCTCCTGAACCAGCGCGTCCTCGACTTCCTTCAATGCGGTAAGAACGGTGTTGCCGTAGGCGTGGATGAGGTCGTTGACCACGACCTTGGTTCGCTCCACCTCCGCGGAGCGGCGGTGTCCATCGAACAGCGGCGCTACCAGGCCTCCCGCCAGGTTCCAGATCCACCCTGTGAAGAAGTCCATGATGTTGCCGTCTTTGAGCTGACTCTGCCCGTTCAGGCCGGTGCTGCCAGTGAGACGGAGAGCGGGATACTGGTCGGCGATGGCGACGCCGACGCGGTAGTCGGCGGCGACGATGCGCATCTGCGCGGCCCGTACATCGGGCCGGTTCTTGATGACGTCAGCGGGAAGACCGGTGGCCGGAGGCGCGGGGAGCACGGGAATGGTTCCAGCTGGTTCGGCCTGGAAAGCCCCTGCGGGCCGCCCCTGAAGTGTGGCGAGCTGGTACTTGAGGAGCTTGATGCGACCCTCCACCAGCGGCACCTGGGCGGTGCTGGCCGCGAGCGCCTGGCGCTGCTGGAAGATGGCGACGCTGTCCGCTTGACCGAACTTGAACCGCTCCTCCAGCAACTTCAGGTACGTGTCGTTGATCTCGCGCTGTTTTTCGATGAGCGCCAGCTGGGTCTTGGCCTCGGCGATGCTCATCCAGGCCTCGACGACCTGGGCCGCCATGGTCAGCGCCAGGGCCGACACATCCTGCCGGGCGGCGGCGACGTCGAGGGCGGCGGCCTTCTTCGTGGAGCTGACCCGGCCCCACAGGTCCACCTCATAGGCAATGGAGATGGAAAGGCTGCCGTTGCCGAAGTAGAGGAACGTGTCGCCCTCAAAGCCCGGGATACCGAAGTTGCGGGCGGGGTTCTGAGACTGGTTCATGCTCAGGTTGAACCCGGCGTCGATCTGCGGATAGGCCGCGGCACCAGCCTGAACCGCCAGCGCTCGCGCTTGGCCCAGGCGGGCCCAGGCGCGTTTGACGTCCAGATTGTTGGCCACCGTGGCTTCCACCAGGGCGTTGAGCTGCGCGTCCTGAAAGACGAGCCACCAACGATTGTCCGTGTCGAGCTTGCCCTGAGCACCGCTCTGGAAGGACTTGGGCACCGGCACGTCGGGACGGGGTTTGGTGTCCACCTCGTGCAGTGTGCAGCCGCCCAGAAACACCAGGAGTGAGGCTGAGAGTAGATATCGCGGGGTCATTAGTGAGTGAGCGCTTATTCAGGAGGGAGTGGGAGAGATACCGGTCCAGAGCAGCTCCAGCAGCGCCCGGACATACGACGTGGCCGCCATCGGCATGCGGCTGTGGACCCCGATCGACTCGAAGAACACGTAGTTGTGCACCGACCCGATGAGCATTCGGGCCACCACTTCCGGGTCGCAGGGTCGCAACCGACCGAGCTTGATCTCGGCATCGAAGTAGTTGGTGACACCCTTGAGCATCACATGGGGGCCGGCCTCAGGGTGGCTCTTGAGGAAGTCGACCGGGTTGAAGTTGGGGCTGGTCTTCAGATGCATCACCGTCGGGATGAGCACCTGGAAGTAGGCGATGAGCTCGTTGGCCAGGGTTTCGACCTGGTCGCGCACCGTCCCGGTGCCGACTCTCGCCTGCAGACTCTGAATGGCCTCGAATTCAGGGAGCCCCATGGCGCAATGGAAGAGCTTGTCCTTGGTCCCGAAGCGCTTGAAGATCGTTCCCTCGCTGACACCGGCAGCGCGAGCGATTTGAGCGGTCGGGCAGCTGTGGCCGTGGGCCAGGAACATTTCCCTGGCGGCGTCGAGAATCTGCTCCGACGAGATGGACTTGGGTCGAGCCATAAGTGAGCGCACACTTACTAACGTCGTCGTCGCGGTCAAGGGACAAAGTTACGAACAGCCTGTCTCCAACCCTGCGACAGTCGCCGCTGTGTGGTACTTTTTTCTTTGAGAACCTATGGTTGGCGTTTCGTTACTGGTCGCTGTTCTGACCGCTGTCCCGGGGGCCCGAGGGCCGTCTCCGGCGGCCCCCTCTCCGGTGGCAGGCGAGGCTGCCCCATGGGCGCGTCTTGTTGTTCCCCGATGCGAGGCCGCGCTTAAAGATGCGGGCGTCAAACGGGTGCACTTCCTCCGGCCGCATCGTGTGCGCTCACTCAAGAAACGGGCTGCCGAGACGCTCTACTGCCATGTGCCGCAGCGCATGCGGTACGTGCGTGGGCCTGGCCGCATAAGGTATAGCGGCTTCGTCGTGGTCAATTGCGCCATGGCTCTCGCGCTGGCCAGGTTCGAGACCATCGTCCAGGAGACGGCGCGTCGGGTGTTCGGACCGAAACACACGGTCAAGCACATCTTCGACTATGGCACCTATAACTGCCGGCGTATCCGCGGCTACGACATGCTCAGCGAACATGCGTACGGCAACGCCATCGACATCGCCCGCTTTCGGGTGCGCGGCTATGGGGTGGTCAGTGTGCTCGAGCATTGGAATAGCCGCCGCAAGCGGCACCGCAAGCGCAGGGAGTTCTTGCATTCGCTGGTGGCTGAGCTAAGGCGACAGAAGGTCTTTTCGACCATCCTCGATCCCGACTACAACTACGCCCACCGTAACCACCTCCACCTGGACCTGCGACGGGTCCGATGGGGCGTGGACGGCTACCGGGCGACCGCGGACGACGAACGTGAACAACAACGACCAGAGCAACGAGGCAAGCGCCACGGAGACGTCGGCGGAGGGCAGTGACGAGGGGATCGATGGGCTTCTCGACCGGCTCGAGGGGATCGTCGTCCAGCTGGAGAAGGGCGAGCTGCCGCTGGAGGCGGCCTTGATGCAGTTCGAGGAGGGGGTCGGTCTGGCCAACAAGGCCTCGACGGTGCTCCAGCAGGCTGAGATGCGGGTCGACAAGCTCATCCGCGAGCGGGGCCAGCTGACGACTGCCGCGCTGGACGACGGTGGCTGAGAAGGTCCCCAAGCTGCGACTGGACGAACTCGTCGTCGAGCGGGGCCTGGCGGACAGCGTCGAGCACGCGCGGGCGCTCATCATGGCTGGCCGCGTGGTGGTCGACGAGCGGCGCCGGGACAAGGCCGGCGAGCGTTACAAGGCGGACTGCAAGGTCGCGCTCAAGGGGGAGAAGGTCCCAGGAGGGTGGGCGTCTCGGGGCGCACACAAGCTGCTGGGCGCCATCGACGCTTTCGAAGGGCTTGCAGACGCGATCGTGGATGCGCAGTGCGTTGATATCGGCGCCTCCACCGGAGGATTCACCGACGTTCTTCTCAAGCACGGCGCCCAGCACGTGGTGGCCATCGACGTGGGCTACGGGCAGCTGGTCTGGCGGCTGCAGCAGGATCCGCGGGTCACCGTGATGGACCGGACCAACGTCCGCTCGGTGACGCGAGACGATCTGCCCCACACGCCCACGGTGGTGACCTGCGATGCATCCTTCACGCAGGTGGCCACGTTCGTTCCCGACGTGGCGTCCTGGCTGGATTCGGGGGGGTGGTTCGTCGTGCTGGTGAAGCCACAGTTCGAACTCCCAGCGGAGCGCGTAGGCGCTGGAGGGATCGTGACCGATGCGCAGGCCCGTCAGGACGCACTGCAACAGGTGATCGACGCCGCTGAACAGGCGGGCCTCAGCGTAGCCGGAGCCGTAGATTCGCCGCTGGCCGGCACGAAGGGCAATCGCGAGTGGCTATTGGCGCTGCGCGCGTGAGCTAGCGCTGGAACGACGCCCGGCGGATCGACGGGCGCAGCCGGCTGCGCATCTGGTCGATCTTGGCAGGCGCCACGTTGCCGACCACGGAGTTGGTCAGGCCCTTGTGGCGGAATGTCACCACCCGATAGCCCTGTCGGTCCTCATGGACTTCGTCATCGCCGTCCGCGTCGGGGGGAGACGCCACCTGTAGGACGCTCACCCGCTCACCGCCGGCGTCGAAGTTGAACAGCACCGCCTGGCGGCCGTTGTATCGGGTCAGCCGCGCACCCACGAGCTGGATGCCCTGGACGTCGTCGAAGGGGATCTGAACCGCGAACGGAACGTGCGCCTGGAGGAACTCGCGGACCTGCTCGTTGGACCCGCGCGCCTCCATCGGAAGGTCGCTCTGGTGCGCCGCGATCGCTTCCTCAACGACCGGCCGGGCTTCCGCGCCCGCGGTGTCGATGGTCATCACCAGGACCGCGGCCAGCCCCGCCGCTGCCGCCAGCGGCAGCGCAAAGCGCCAGCTCGAGCTGCCGGACGAACGCTCCTGTCGCGGAGCCCGGGGCGTCTCGTGGAGCTTCTCTTCGATCCGTTTGCGGAGCTCTGCAGGAGCTTTCGGAGTCTCCAGCTGGGCCTTGAAGGCCACCAGAAACTCCGACTCCCGCTGGAGCAGGTCTCGGCAATCGGCGCACCCGTCCACGTGGCGCTGGAAGGCCAGCTCTTCGGGACCGGCGAACTCTCCGTCGAGGTAGACGTAGATCGCGTTTCGGATGTCGTGACAGTTCATCGCAGCGCAACGCTTGATTTATCAGCGACGCCTGCGCGGTGACAAGTCAGCGGCCGGTCAGCCGGTCGCTTTCTTGTGCTCGCGGTAGGCATCGAGAGAGATGGTCCCATCCGAAGCCAGCGCCTTCTTCTTTGGAATGTAGCCCTGCTCCACGGCGTACTCGAACAGCGTCTCCTGCAACTTCTTGCGACCCCGGAACAGCCGGCTCATCACGGTGCCCACCGGGCAATCCATGATGTCTGCGATCTCCTTGTAGGAGAAGTCGTGCAGATCGGCGAGCACCACGGGGATGCGGAAGTTGTCAGGAAGCTCCTCGACGGCCTTCTGCACATGCTCGGGAAACAACCGGGCCATGTAGCTGGATTCAGGCGTCTGATAGAAGTCGGACTTGCTTCGGTCGTGTGTGGCGGAGCTGGCTTCGGCGATCGCGTCTTCAATGGGGGTCAGCAGACGCTGCTTGCGTCGGTTCCGGTTGATGAACGTATTCGTCATGATCCGGAACAGCCACGCTTTGCAGTTGGTCCCCTGCTGGTATCGGTCCCAGAACCGATACGCTTTGAGGAAGGTCTCCTGGACTAAGTCCTGAGCCTCCTCTTCCCCACGTGTCATGTAGAGCGCCGCATTGTACAGGCTCTCCATGTGCTGCAGCGCCTCGTTTTGAAACGCTACACGGGATGCTTCTTCGCTCTTTTGAGCCTTTCCTTTGAAGAAGATCATCTCAGCCTGCTCCTTAACCCAGTGAACCCCTGACTGTTCAGGGACTCGTGTTTGGAAACATCTCTCAGTTGGGGGCTATTCCCCACCTGATCACTGCCATCACATCTCGATACGTAAAAACGCATCCTCTGGTTTCAACGACGCGTGACATCGCCCCAGGATTCAATCGTGGGGTGACACCGTCTCTGAGGGACAACGCTGCAGCGGCGATTTTGTTGACGCTCAGACCACTCGGCGGCACTCACTGAGAAGTGCTTATCCGGCCGTACACCGCATTACTGTCTGTCGTCCTGGCCACCACTGCTGTCGGTTGGACGCTCGCCGCGGGCGCCTCGAGCGATGACCGCGGCGACCTGAGGGCCGAAGTCGCGGCCGTCTTTTCCGCTCACCGGAGTTCGGTGCCGCGCTGGGATCGCGGGCTCGCCAAGCTGGCCATCGAGCTGGCCGCTGTGGATCCTGCTACCGACGTCCGAGCCTTCCTGCGAACCCGCGGGGTCGCCGAGGGCCTGGTGGTCCCGGTGGCTGCCAGCGGCGTTCGAGAGTCGGAGGATGTGCGCGGAAAGCTCCTCTCCTACGTCGCGCGATCCGTCATGCCGCAGCAGGTCACCCACTTTGGGGTCGCCGAGCAGGGCTCGCGTGCACTGCTCGTGTTCGTGCGACGCACGCTCGAGCGGGTCGCCTGGCCCGCAGCCGCCCGCGCGAACGGATACGGGCGGTTCGAGGCCAGAATCTCCGCACCTGGGTATCGCGGGCTCTCGCTGGCGGTCGGGCGTCCGGACGGTCGCGTGGATCGGGTCAAGCTGTCACGTCGTGGCCGCAAGGTCTCGGCGCGAGTGCCGTTCCGTGGTGGTGAGGGCCGGTACATGGTGGAGGTCATCGGCCGCGGGCCGCGTGGCCTCGAAGTGCTTGCCTTGCGCGAGATCCACGTTGGCGTGCCACCCCTGCCCACGATTCCCGTGGCACGCCCGGCCTGCGACTCCGAGCCGGTGGTGCTGGAGCAGCGATTGCTGCAACGGATCAACCGTGAGCGGAAGCGGCTCGGACTCGGAGAGCTCGTCCTCGACGCCGCCCTGACCCGCACGGCGCGAGCGCATGCGCGTGCGATGAGCGAGGCGGGCGTGACCGCTCACAAGCTCCCGGGGGGAAGCACCGCCCGATCCCGCCTTCGCCGGGCCGGCATCCACACCCGTCGCTTCTACGAGAACGTCGCCATGGCGACGACGGTCGAGCAGGCGCACCGCGAGCTGTGGGACAGCCCCAGCCATCGACTGGCCCTCATCGATCCGCTGGTGACCCGCGTCGGCGTCGGCGTGGTGCGGCGGAGCTCGGAGGGGGGCAAGGCGCTGTTCATCGTCCAGCACCTCGCCGCCGCCCGATGAGAACGCGAGCTGCGGTCAGGGTAGGGGCCGCTTCTGAAGGCCGGCAGCGATGGCTGCCTTCTGAGCCTCGGCCAGCTCGCTGACGCCCTTTTCGGCGAGATCGAGAAGGGTGTTGAGCTCGTCCCGACCGAACGTGCCCTTCTCACCGGTGCCTTGCACCTCGATCAGGCGCCCCTCGGTGGTCATGATCACGTTCATGTCCACCTCGGCTGTGCTGTCGAGCGGGTAATCCAGATCCAGCCGGGCGCGGCCGTCCACGATCCCCACGCTGATGGCCGCGACCGGAGCCAGGAAGGCGTCGCTCGATGCCTCGCCCGCTGCGATCAGCCGCTCCAGCCCCAACCGGGCGGCCACGTAGCCACCGGTGATGGCCGCCGTCCGTGTGCCGCCGTCGGCCTGCAGGACGTCGCAGTCAATGGTCAGCGTGCGCGAACCGATCTTGTCCAGGTCGAAGCCGGCGCGCAGAGAGCGCCCGATGAGCCGCTGGATCTCCGTGGATCGGCCGTCCAGCTTGCCCTTGGACACCCCCCGGCGGGTTCGGCGGGGCGTGGCGCCGGGCAACATGCTGTATTCGGCGGTCAGCCAACCACCGCCAGAGTCCACGCGGAACGGGGGGACCCGGTCTTCGGAACTGCAGGTGCACATCACGCGGGTCTGCCCGCACTCGATGAGCACCGACGCCAGTGGCGCCAGCGTGAAGCAGGGGGTGATGGTGATGGCACGCTGCGCGTCGTCGGCGCGTTCGGGGCGGGGCAGGCTGTCAGGCATGGTCGAACTCGGGTCTTAGAACGTCAGGACCGAGTTCAGATACACGTAGTCGGCGTTGTCCGAAAGGGCGCCCACGGTTCGGGTCTCGAGCCCCTTCTCGCCCGCCACGAAGATCCCCACGCCCACTTCGAGGGAGGCCAGCCCGCTGAGGCGCCAGACGAATTTGGGCGACAGCATGATGTCGCCATGGCTGACCACCCATCGGGTCAACACGCTGACCATCAGCTCGAGGCCCAGGCGCATGGTGACCTGTCCGCTCACGGTCAGCATGTGGTTGTCGACGATGGCCAGGTCGATGTCCTCGGCGAGTCCGAAGATCACCAGGTGGGAGAACTCGAGCTGCACGTCGAAGATGAAGTCGTACATGAAGTCGAGCTGCAGCGCGTACTCCAGCGAAGGCTGCCGAATCGCCTGTAGCGCCTGGGTGTAGAAGGTGCGCTCGCTGCTGAAGGCGACGTCGCCCTTTACCCCGAGCGGGCCGACGGTGAAGTTGAAGTCGGCCCCAACGACATGGCGCCGCTCATACTCGGACGAAAACGAGCTTCGCAGATCGGCGGTGCCGCCGGGGAGGCCATCGACCGCGGACTTGAGCGCGGTCGCGAAGGTGTCGTCGTGGGCGATAACCGGGATACGGTCCCACTGGAAGGCGTAGGCCAACCCCAGGTCGACGCCGCCCACGTTGGTGGTCAGCCGCAGGCCGACATCGGCACCGGTGATCCCGTCGTCTGACGGGTCCCGGGTGGTCTCGAAGACGGTCTGCACCTCCTCGTAGCGGCTGCGATGGACGCCCCGAAAGACGTCGCGCAGCGGCGAGGGCATGAGGTCCTGGATGGCGGGCTGCAGGACGGCCCAGTCGGTGCCCACCCAGTCCACCGCGTGGGGACGGAACCAGGGGATCCAGACCAGGGAGATGTTGATGGGGCCGGCCTTCTGGGCCAGCTCCACGGACCAGACCGGTAGCTCCTTGGGGTAGTTCGTCGGCATGATCCCGTCGCGCAGGTCGAGGGGATTGAGGACGTTGAGGGGGCGTTGAAAGTCGGTGCGTCCCCAGTTGAAGATGCGGTGGCCCACGGTGACGTCCATGCCGAAGTCGAAACGCCATAGGACGTAGGCCTCGCCCAGCTGGGGGTCGATGGTGCTCCGTAGAGGACTGTCGACGTCGGGGTTCCCTTCGCCGTCGACCATGAGTCGGTGGATGAAGAAGCCACTGAGGACGACCTTCATCCACGGTGAAGGCTCGTACTCCAGCTTCAGCGAAAATCGGTTCTGCAGGACGAAGACGTCTTCACCGTCACCCTCCCAGACCAGATCCAGCATCGCGCGGGTGTCGAACACCCCGGTGAACATCGTCCTCGCCAGCGAAGGCGGCGGCTCGTCGTCGATGCTGGGGCCGTTGTCGATGGTGACCTCGCCATCGTCCTTCTTTCCGTCGCCGTCTTCCCCGTCGTCGATAACGATGTCGTCGTCATCACTTGTTGCCTTGGTCGGCTGCTTGGGGTCGGGCTTGGACGGCGTGTCTTCGATGACCTCGACGGTCTCGTCATCGTCGTCCGCATCGTCGGCAAGGGCGAACGGATGGGATGCCGTCGCCAGCATGCAGCTGACGACGGCAAGGAGCGCCCACCGCCGGCGGCTACTTACCAAGCGCGTCCGGGGCAAAGAGGCTGTCGGGGTACTTCGCGTTCGAGTTGATGCGTCCGACCTCGATGACCGTCTCGCTGTGCTCCTGCACGTTGCGCATCGTCACCTTGGTGGGCACGTACCGGCCCTTGATCTTCTTGACCCGCTTGGTCTTCAACACCTTCAGCTTCTTGCCGCGCCGGTCGTAGAACACGGTCTTGAACGGCAGCCAGGTCTTGCCGTCCACCCAGAGCTCGACCTTGGAGTACTGCTGACCCGGCTCGGCCTTGGGGATGACGTCGATGCGATAGCGCGGCTTTTTGGCGTACACCTCGTCGGCGAGTCGCTTGTAGCTGCCGCTCTTGATATCCCGGCTCTCCAGGTCGCCGTAAGTGAAGTCCGAACCCTGGAACCGGCCATTCTTGGCGGCGCCGCCCATACGGCGCACCCGCTTGGCGGCCGGCAGGTAGAGGTACTGCAGGTCGCCGCCCTTCTTCTGCTCCAACAGGAGGACCTCGATGCCCTTCTGGTCCTGGGGCTCGAGGAAGGTCATCCGGGTGTGCTGCAGCCCACCCTTGTTGCTCGCCCGCGCGAGCATCTTGCGGTTCAGGATGCTGCCCTGGCTGGTTTTGAGCTTCATGACGATCGTGGCCTCACCGGACTCGAAGCCGATGCGGTTGCTGTCGAGCATCTTCTGCACGATCTGTTCGCCAGTCAGCTTCTCGTCCAGCGCCGGCGGCGCTGCGCCGGGCTCCCCGGCGGCGGCGTGGGTGCTGACCAGAGCGACGCTGAGCACCCCGAGGCCCATCAGCCCCAGCAGCACTCCCGTTTGTCGTGTTCGCATTCGCATGTTCAATCTCTACTCCAAAGATATCGCGTACGCGGTGTGGTGCGAAAAAAGCCCGCATACTCCAGCGCGCTGGATTGGACGTGCGTGGGCGCCTAATCTTCGATTTCTGTGGGAATGTCGACCAAAAAGAACCTTCAGCGCAGCGTGTTCCTAGCGTGTTTTGTGCTGTTCGGCCAGCAATCGGTCCACGCCCTGTCCGTGGCCGAGGCGCCGTTGCCGGTGCTGATGGAGGAAGCCCAACTGGTCGTGGTCGGGACCGTGGCGGGCGTGGACGTCGAAGCCAGCGGTGAGGGTGGGTGGCGAAGCCGCTACACCGTTCGCGTTGACCAGGTGGTCTCTGGCGACGCTCCAAAAAACCTCGAGGTGCTGTTGCCAGGGGGATCCCGGCAAGGCCGGACCACCGTGGCATATGGCGTACCGCGCCTGGCGGTAGGAGACCGCCGGCTGCTCTTGCTGGAGCGGGTAGGCGGGGAGTGGATGCCCCTGGGCTATCGGCTCGGCGTCATCCCCCTGTGGGCCCTCGACACCGGTCGCGGGCTCATCAACGGCTATGTCCACCTGCTCGCCGAGTCGGGTGACCCGGCGCGGTGGGAGAGCCGTTGCCTGACGTACTTCCTGGAAACGGCGAGTTCGGCCGACCTGGTGCGCGAGGTGGTGGAGCCCGAGCTTGCTGCTGGGTTCGGCGCATGGAACGGCGTGGAGGGCGCATATCCTTCCTGGGGCTACGCTGGAGCGACCTGTGTCCAGGAGCCGGTGGGTGTGGAGCGGCTGCAACCGCGCAACATCGTCGTCTTCCGGGAGGCCGGGGGAAGCTGGGCTCACCCGCGCCGGGTTGTGGGGCTTACGTCCACCAGCATCGATGACAACACCGGGTTCATCGTCGACGCCGACATGGAGCTCAATGGCGAGTTCCAGCGTTTCGCCGTGGACGGCGACCTGGACGCCTTCGACCTGCGCCAGATCGTGACCCACGAGGTGGGCCACATGCTGGGCCTCGACCATACCCCGGTGGAGGATGCGGTGATGTACGAGAAGACCAACAAGGGGGACCGGGACAACCATGTGCTCCACCCGGACGACGCGGCCGGCCTGGTGGCCAGCCATCCCTTGAGCCTGGCCCGTGCCGACGAAGGGCCGTGCACCTTAACCGAGCCCTATCCGCAGTGGGAGCCCTTGTGCCCCGAGCCGGTGGATGAGGGCTGCGCCGCGGGAACCCAGCCCGGTGCCCTCTGGTGGGTGCTACTGCTGGCCATGCTGGTAGCGGTTCGTTTCAGGGAACGGGCCCATTTAAGACGTTGATCTGCTTCGATCCTCTGATATAAGACCCCGCCTGGCCTCGCGCAGGGTAGCGAGACCGAGGGAGAAGCCTAGGAATGAAGCTCAACCGTCTAGCTCTGATGCCGCTACTGGTGGCGCTGCTCGCTTCGGCCCCCGCCATGGCGCAGGAGTCTGTCGAGGAGGTCCGCGTCAAGTCGGGTTCCTTCGAGGTCTCTGCGCAGATGGGAGGTCTCTTCTTCCTCGAGGGAGGTCAGACCAGCGAAGGTGCCAACCTCGTCGACACCTTCGGCTACTCCCTGAGCGTGACGGCCAACTTCAGCTCCATGTTCGGGGCGCAGTTGGCCTTCGAGTTCAGCCCGCGTGAGGTCAATCAGGTCAGCTTCTACCAGATCCACGCCGACCTCATCTTCCACCCTGTCGAGCACGCCTGGTTCGTGCCGTTCCTCGGCGTCGGCCCGTCGTTCGTGTTGACCGAGCCGGCCGTGGGCGAGCGCGACAGCGACCCCGGCATCAACGTGCTGGCCGGAATCGACCTCTACCCCTGGGACAACGTCGGGTTCCGCTTCCAGGCGCGCTACCTGGCGCGCTTCGGATCGAGTGAGGTCGGCGACGAGACGGCGCACGACATGCTTGCGACCCTGGGTCTCGTGGTCGCCTTTGGCGGCGAGGAGGACAAGGGGCCGGTGCTGCTGGACACGGACGGCGACGGCATCCTGGACCAGGACGATGCCTGCGTGACGGTCCCCGGCGTCAAGAGCGCCTCGGGCTGTCCTGACGCCGACGGCGACACCATCGCCGACGACAAGGACCAGTGCCCGAAGGAGGCCGGTCCGGTCGAGCTGGGCGGCTGCCCCGACAAGGACGGCGACGGCATCATCGACAAGGACGACCGCTGCCCGGCCAAGAAGGGCGACAAGAAGCACAAGGGTTGCCCGGACGCGGACAAGGACGACATCGTCGACCTCGACGACCGCTGCCCGACCATCCCTGGCGAGAAGCAGTACCAGGGTTGCCCGCCGCCGCCGCCGAAGGTCGTCGTCGACAAGTTCAGCGGCCGCATCGCCGGCATCACCTTCGAGGTCAACAAGGCCGTCATCCGTCCCGAGAGCTTCCCGGTGCTCGACGAGGCCGCCAAGGTCCTCGGTCAGTACAAGCAGCTGGAGATTCTCATCGAGGGTCACACCTCCTCCGAGGGTGTTCGGTCCAAGAACCTGGACCTGTCCCAGCGCCGGGCCGAGTCGGTGAAGAACTACCTGGTCAAGAAGGGCATCGACGCCAAGCGTCTGAGCACCCAGGGCTTCGGTCCCGACCGCCCGGTGGCCGACAACTCCACAGAGATGGGGCGTCAGCAGAACCGCCGGATCGAGTTCAAGATCCTGCGTCAGTAGTCGCGGCCCATCTGGGCTGAACCGAAGGCCCGCTCCCGATTCGGGGGCGGGCCTTTTTCGTGGGCGACACTGGGGGGGCCCCGGCGCCGTGGTCGCTTTGAGGCGTTCGGTGGTTATGATGCCGTCATGTCCGACGCTGAAGACACCGACAAGGCTCCCCCCAGCCGTCTTGGCCGCCGCCTCCTCAGCGTCGTCGAGCGGCGCATGGTGCGCACCGACTCTGATGATGCGATGACCCGTGCTTCTCTGGGCTTCCTGCGCCGTGCTGAATCGGTCATGGATCGGTTGGACGCCGTCGCTCAGACCATGGAAAAGGTGGCCGAGGTCGAGCTGAAGCTGGCGGAGCGTCTGGTGCCCATCGTGGACGACCTGGGTGAACTCGTTCGACACACCCTGGACGAGGCGCGCCAGCGTCGAGGCTTGTCCCCCAAGGCGGAGTCCGAGCCAGTCACGGTCGATGTCACGCCGTCCGACAAGGACTGACACTGAGCGCCAAAGCGGGTGACGTAAATTGTCACCTCGCGTGCCCGAGCCCGCCTCCAAGATAGGTGGTGTTTCTGGTTATCCCTGCAGTGTCGGGTACAACTGGTCGCTGGCTCTCGCTTGGTACGCACCTTGCACTGCACCCGGTCACACTGCGACGGTGGGAGCCGTCACCATAACGATCCATCCTTTAGGGGGTTTTTGACATGCTGACCAACCTTCGATCGACCCGTCGCGGGTTTACGCTCATCGAGCTCATGATCGTGGTTGCCATTCTGGCGATCCTGGCCGTTGTAGCCGTCCCGGCCTTCATCAAGTACATGCGTCGCGCCAAGACGACCGAGGCCATCGACCAGCTCGACAAGATCTACAAGGGCTCGGTCACCTACTTCCAGTCGCCGAAGGCTGACCCGACGCCGGGTCAGGAGGACCAGCTCCTCCCCTGCCAGTTCCCGGTCACCGTCGCGGAGACCCCCGCGGACAGCTGCTGCAACAATGACGCTGACGGCGACGGCCGCTGCGACGCCGCCGCCGAGACCGTGTGGAACGACGCTTCCTGGTCGGCGCTCTCCTTCGAGATGAAGGACCACCACTACTTCGTGTACCGGTTCGATTCGTCCGGAACGGGCGCTGACGCTGTGTTCACGGCTTCCGCATTCGGTGACCTCGACTGCGACGGCACGATGTCGACTTTCCGTCGCGTCGGCCTCGGCGTCACCAACGCGGCTGACACCCGGGGGGAATGCTCGGTGAAGGGCTCGGCAGCCTTCATCAAGGAGAAGGAGACCGAGTAACCTCGGTCCTTCTTCGGAGCATTACGGAGGGCGCCCCGCGAGGGGCGCCTTTCGTGCTTTTTGCTTGAGATTCTCGCGCCGCCGCCATATCCAAAGCGCCCTCAAGACAAGGCCGACGCTGAAGACGACGTCGGGAGTGGCGGGATGAAAGTCAAGAAGAACGCGCGTATTCGCCTTCACTACACGATGGCCACCGAGGACGGTCGCGAGATCGACGCGACCCAGCCGGAGGAGCCGTTGTCCTTCGTGTGCGGTCGCAACGAGGTGATCCCGGGTTTCGAGCGCGAGCTCATGGGGATGGAGCCGGGGCAGAAGAAGAACTTCGTCGTCCAGCCGGACGATGCCTACGGCAAGCGCGACGAGACCCGCGTCATCGAGCTGCCTCGCGCCGGGTTCCCCGGTGACGTCAAGCTCGAGCTGGGCCAGCGCTTCAGCTACCGGTCGCCACGCGGGGCCGAGATGTTCACGATCAAAGAAATTCGTGACGACTCGATCCTCGTCGACAGCAACCATCCCCTCGCTGGGGAGCGGCTCGTCTACGATGTTGAGATCCTGGGTGTCGAAGAAGACAACATCGATACCAAGATCTGAATGTCCCAGCGTGGATCGCTAGGGCGAAGGTGGGTACAGTAGAGCCGCCTTGAAGCTCTCGACCCGCGGTGAATACGGCCTTAGGGCCATGCTCTACCTGGCGCGTTCCCACGAACGCGACGGCGACGCGCCCGAACTGCATAACGCCTCGGCCATCAGCGAGTCTCAGGCGATCCCCTCCCACTACCTCAAGCAGATCCTGAGTCAGCTGCGGGCGGCGGGGTTGGTGCGGAGTGTACGGGGGCCGTCGGGTGGTCATGGGCTGGCGCGTCCGGCCAAGGACATCAGCATCGGCGAGATCATCCAGTGCCTGGAGGGGACGCTCACGTGCGTCGAGGGCATCCTGGACATGCCGTGCTCCATCTCCGTGGGGCCAAAGCACTGCGTCATCAAAGAGTTCCTCCTCGACGTAAAGGCGCAGATCGAGGCCCTGCTCTACGGCACGTCACTGGCCGACATGGCTGAGCGCCAGACCTACCTGTCGGAGCGCGCGGTGTTGGTCCAGCCTCGGTTTCTCAGGCGGCCCAGCGACAAGAGTCGGGCACGGGAGTACACGGAGGCGCAGGGCGTGGTAGAACACCCGGACGCGTCGTAGGCCCAGCGGTCAACCCCCGCAGCCGCGAGGCGCGAACACTCCAGACACACACACAGCAGGTGAGCGGTCATGCGCTTCGATGACTACACCGACGAGGCCAAAGAGGTCGTCAAGCAGGCCAACAGGGTGGCCAAGGGCGACGGACACCCACAGCTGACGGCCGAGCAGGTGCTGCTGACCCTCATGGGTCGTCCCGACACCCACGGCAGCCGCGTGTTTGCCTACCTTGGGACCCAGACCGAGACCCTGCGCCAGGCGCTACGTGACGAAGTGGCCAACATGGGCCGGGTGGAGCCACAGAAGACGCTCCATATCGCGCCGGTGCTGGTGCGGATCTTCGACACAGCGCGGGGGTATGCACGCACCTTTGGTGCTCCGGCCGTGTCCACCGGGCACCTCCTGGCGGCCTTGGCCTACGTACCCGGGACTCGGGCCCAGGCGGCATTGGTCGGGTCCAAGGCCAACCCCGAACGCATCAACCGGGCGCTCCGACGCACGGCCAATCCCGAGATTCCAGGCGCCGGCGGCGCAGCGCCGTCACCCGGTGGCGAGACGGTCATCAACCAGAGCGCGGCCAGCTCCAGCCCGCCCAAACCCCGACGGGCAGCGTCATCGACCGGAGGAGATAGCAACGGCGAAGGGACGGCCCTCCAGAAGTTCGCTATCGATCTGACGGTACGCGCCAACGAGGGGCGTCTCGACCCGGTTATCGGGCGCGAGCTCGAGATCCGGCGGATCATGGAGATCCTCGGCCGCCGGCGTAAGAACAACCCGGTGCTGATCGGCGAACCCGGCGTCGGCAAGACCGCCATCGTGGAGGGCCTGGCCCAGCGCATCGCCACCGGCGATGTACCGGACCGGCTGCGGGGCACCAAGCTCCTGAGCCTGGACATGGGCGGTCTGATCGCCGGTGCCAAGCTTCGAGGAGACTTCGAGGCGCGGCTCAAGAACGTGCTCGACGAAGTTCGGGCGGCGTCGGGCAAGATCATCCTTTTCCTCGACGAGATTCACACCATGGTCGGGACCGGGGGGACCTCGGGCGGCGGCATGGACGCGTCGTCGATCCTGAAGCCAGCGCTTTCCCGCGGTGAGCTTCACATGATCGGCGCCACCACCACCCGCGAGTACCGGGGGAGCATCGAGAAGGACCCGGCGCTGGAGCGTCGGTTCCAGACCGTGCTGGTCGAGGAGCCCGACGGCGACGAGACGCTGAAGATTCTGCGTGGGATCAAGGAGCGCTACGAGGTCCACCACGGCGTCCAGATCACCGACGCCGCCTTGGAGGCCGCGGTGAAGATGTCGAGTCGCTACGTCAGCGACCGCTGCCTTCCCGACAAAGCGCTCGATCTCATCGACGAGGCGTCCAGCCGACTGCGCCTGGAGACCGACTCGCTGCCCGAAGAGATCGAGTCGATTCGTAAGAAGATTGCTCAGCTCGAGGTGGAGAAGCAGACGTTGGGCCGGGAGACCGGCTCGGACGCGGCTCACCGGCGCAACCAGATCGAAGAGGAGATGGCTCGGACGACCGCTCAGTTGGAGGCGCAGACCGAACGGTGGCGGCGAGAGCGGGACATCATGCAGCGCATTCGTGGGGTCGCCGAGGAGATCGACCAGCTGATGCGTGGTGAGGAGCAGGCCAAGCGGGAGGGCGACCTCAATCGCGCTGCCGAGATCACCTATGGAGAGCTCCCAGAGCAGCGCCGAAAGCTGGCATCACTCGAAGGTGAGCTGGCGGTGGTCCAGAAGGACGGCGGCGGCTTCGTCCAGGAATCGGTCGAGCCGGAGGACATCGCCGAGGTCGTAGCCGCCTGGACGGGCATCCCGGTCACCCGGCTGGCCGAGGATGAGACGACCAAGCTCCTGGAGCTGGAGCAGCGGCTATCGAGCCGGGTCATCGGCCAGGAGGACCCCATCAAGCGGGTTGCCAATGTCGTTCGGCGGTCCCGCAGTGGTATCCAGGATCCAAAGCGTCCCCTGGGGTCGTTCCTTTTCCTGGGGCCCACCGGTGTCGGCAAGACGGAGCTCGTAAAGGCCGTCACCGAGTTCCTGTTCGACGACGAGCAGGCGCTGGTCCGGCTCGACATGTCCGAATACATGGAGAAGCACGCGGTGGCGCGCCTCGTGGGCGCCCCTCCGGGATACGTGGGCTACGAGGAGGGCGGCCAGCTGACCGAAGCGGTCCGGCGTCGCCCGTTCTCGGTGGTTCTGCTGGACGAGGTGGAGAAGGCGCACAAGGAGGTCTTCGACATCCTGCTGCAGGTGCTCGACGACGGCCGGCTGACCGACTCCATGGGTCGTACGGTGGCCTTCAACAACACCATCATCATCATGACCTCCAACCTGGGGAGCACCCAGATCGTCGAGGTGGCCGAGCGCGAGGGCTCCTACCAGGAGCTACGTGACGCGGTCATGGATGCGCTCCACGGCTTCTTCCGCCCGGAAATGCTCAACCGCATCGACGAGCTGTGCATCTTCAACCGGCTCGACCGGGACAGCATCAAGAAGATCGTGCGCCTGCAGCTGCGGTCCCTGGGCAAGCGGCTCAAGGAGCAGGGGCTTTCGCTCGAGACGACCGATGCCGCAGTCGCCGTTCTCGCCGAGGAAGGCTACGACCCGGCCTTCGGCGCGCGACCGGTCAAGCGGGCTCTTCGGACGCTGGTGGAAGATCCGATGGCGCTGCGCATCATCGCTGGCGACTTCAAAGGCGCGACCCGGGTCATGGTGGATGCCGACGGCGAGGGCAACCTCACCTTCGCCGCTGCCGGTGCCGCCGTCGTCGAAGCGGTAGAGTAGGGGCGCATCGTGGCGATGACCCCGGCTTTCACCCGCCGCCGCGGAGGCCCCGGACGCCTCCCTTGGCGTACCGACGATCGCCAGGGGCAGCCGGTGACGATTCGCGTCACGGTGGCGCACGACGCCACGGAGTATCTCGCGCACATGCAGCGGATCGTCTCCGAGACCCACTACATGCTTCAGTGCCACTACGATCCGCTGCCCTCGGTGGAGGCACAGCGGCGACTCATCGACCAGCTTGCGCGCAGCGAGAACTCCTTGAGCCTGGTGGCCTATCGGCCGGGCGCGCCGAAGGGGTTCAGGGTCGCGGGTTCGGCGACCCTCCTGGGGGGGCGAAGCCGCAGAACCCAGCATGTGTGCAGTCTGGGCATGGGGGTCGACCGGACCGATTGGGGGCGCGGGCTTGGAGGCATGCTTCTGGACGCGGCCCTGGCTTGGGCACGAACCAATCCCCAGCTGATGCGATTGGGGCTGCAGGTGTTCACCGACAACCACGCCGCCCGTGCCCTCTACGTCTCACGTGGTTTTGACAGCGAGGGCGAGATGCACCGAGAGGTCTTGGTGGGGGGGAGTTTCCATCCGCTCGAGGGGATGTCGCTCGACGTCAGCAGGCGCGAGGGGCACGCGTGACCGTGGGCTTCGGTGGGAAGACCGCGCTTTGGGGCGCGCTGTTGCTGACCGCGCTGTTGGGTAGCTGTGACCAGGAAGCGGAGCCTGGGCCCCATCCGCCGCGGTGTGAGCCCGCAGCCGAGCTTCAGGTAGAGCGTGGGTTGAAGCGGGGGTACCGGGCCCTCGCTTCCGACGACGTTGCTGCGGCCAAGAAGGCGTTCGAGGGAGTCCTGTCGTTGGACGAAGAGCACCCTCAGGCTCGGGAAGGGCTACGCTTGCTCCGGACGCGCACTGTCACCCGGGACAAGGCCAAGGCGGCACCGGCGGGGAAAGGTAAGGGCAACAAGGGGCACGTTCTTATTGGCGGCAAGCTCCATCCCGTTCCATTGACCGTCAACACGCAGCGGATGCGTTTCGAAGAGGAGCGTGAGCGCCGTCTGGTACGCAAGCGCATGGGGCAGAAGGTGCCCGTCATCTCGCGTTGGTTCGAGCAGCGCACATTGACGCCTGGCGGCCAAAAGACGCTGTCGCCTACGGACGTCAAGGGACTCAAGGGCATGGTGGACCTGGTGGTGCTCCACGACAGCCACTCGATCGATTCCCGCTCGGGCTTTCTGACCTTGGTGAAGGCAGGCAGCTCCACCCACTTCGCCATCGACTACGATGGCACCGTGTACCAGACCCTCGACCTCATCCACGCCGCTGACCACACCCACGAGATCGAGCTGGACCGACGCAGTATCTCCATCGATCTGGCCAACCCCGTCGAGCCCGACAGCGCCCCGCTTCCCGAGGGTATCAGCGACCCCAAACGCCCTCTTGGGAAGGCCATGCGGATCCAGGGAACGGAGGTCATGCACTGGGGCTACACGCCGGCTCAGATGTCGAGTCTGGTGCGCCTGTGCAAAGCCCTCGTCCAGATGTTCCCCAAGCTCAGCCCGGATGTCCCCAAGGTGGGTGAGGCTACGCCCCGAGGGCGGCTTCAGCCGTCGGCGGTGGCGGCCCTTCGCGGCATCGCGGGGCACCTGCACATCTTCGGCCGAGCCTTCGACCCCGGGTCCGGGTTCGATTGGGAAGGCTTCGCGCGCCGCCTCGCACGCCCTCTCAGCGGGCTTCCCTCAGCGTCACCATAACCTCGACGCGCTCGGCGCCTCGGACCAGGCGCATCGGGATGGGCGTCCCGGCCACGGAGCTGGCCACCTCGAGCCGGAACTCTGTGAGTCCGGAGACGGGGCGTCCGTTGAAGCCGATGATGACATCGCTGGCCTCGAGCCCGGCCCGGGCGGCGGGGCTTCCATCCACCACGCCCACGACCACCACGCCACCGCCCCGGGGCAGCGCGTCGTCGAGTTGAAGCTGTGGATCGACCGGGCGAAGGTAGACCCCCAGAACGCTGCGCCGCACCTGCCCCCCCTGGCGAAGCCGAGGCAATGCCGCCCGTACCTGATTGAAGGGGATGGCGAAGCTGATGCCGTTTCCTTCGGCGTTGACCGCCGTGGCAAGCCCGATCACCTCCCCCCGGGTGCTGAACAAGGGCCCGCCCGAGTTGCCGGAGTTGATGGCCGCGTCGGTCTGGATGAGGTCGACGTAGCCCATCGTGTCGCTGACGAACTCCATCCGACCCTTGGCGCTCACGATGCCCTTGGTCAGCGTATGGCTGAGGCCGAAGGGATTGCCGATGGCCAGGACCCAGTCCCCCACCTCCACCGTGTCGCTGTCGCCGGCCACCACCGGCGTGAGATCCGTCTTGCCGTCCACGCGCAGAAGCGCCAGATCCCGGACCGGGTCGATGCCGACGATCCACGCCGGCAGCTCATCATCGTCGTGGAACCGCACCCGGATGGCGGCGGCGTTCTCCACCACATGGGCGTTGGTGAGGATGTGGCCCTCTTCGTCGAAGATGAGGCCGGTTCCAAGCGACAACCCACCGGCATCGGGGCCGGGTGACCAGGGACTTCCCATGCCGCGCCGCACCTTGTCGGCGGTGAAGATGTTGACCACCGACGGGCTCAGCCGCTTGAAGAGCCGGGCGAAGTTGGGCAGCAGTACGTCTGGACCACGACCCGTCACGGACTCAGGCGCAGCGCGAGCGTCCGGCGCAGGTGGCGTCGCGTCCCGATCCGGAGGCGGGGCGAGGGCGTCCCTGGAGGGAGGGGCGCCGGCCGCATCGGCTGCCTGAGGCGGTGGCGCGACGTCAGGACCCTCGCTCGAGGGTCCTGGGGCGACGCCTGGATCGGGCGCCGGCGCCGAACGGCTGTCGGACGCGGCGCTCAACGGCGGCGCCGCGTAGTAATCGTCCGGGCGCTTGTCCTCACAAGCCGAGGCCACGAGGGCCAGGGCCAGGAGCACTGCGGTGGCGGCGCAGTGTGCTACTTGGCGAGCGCCAGGTAACTCATTCTGCACTGGTACAGCACGCTCTGGATGAGCTTGTCCTCTTCCTCGTCCAGGTTGCCCTTGGTCTTGGTCACCAGGACCTCGAGGAGGTCGATCGTCTGCTTGGCCAGCGGCAGGTTCGGTTCCTGGCCCGAGCCTTCACCCTGGCCCAGATGCACCATGCAGTTGCCCGCGAGCGAGACGATGAAGGTCGAAAAGTCGATGGGCGCCAGGTCGTTGGAATCAGCCATCGTTGGACTCTTCGGCACCGTCGGCCTTGTCGTCCTCGATGGTGATCCACTCGCCGCGCTCCGCCACATCGGGCAGCGCGTCCAGGTTCTTCTTCACCTCCTCGCGGCTGACGAATCCCTTGGCGAGGTTGCGGCGGATCAGTCGAACGTCTTCTTCCAGCTCAATCATGTGCGAGGGACTCCAATCGCGAGGTGGTCGCCAGCGGGGCCAACCCGACGGCGTATCTGCGCGCGTATAGAGTCCCGGTGCCGGGGCTGTCAAGCACCATGTCCCGTATCTGCTTGACCGTCAGGGGTCAGCCCCCTAAAACCCCCGACCGTGTCTACGACGGGTTCCGACATCAGCATTGTGCTTTGCACCTGCCCCGAGGCGGCGGCGAGCGACCTCGCCACGACCGTGGTGGGGGAGATGCTGGCAGCCTGCGTCAACATCCTTCCCACCGTCCGGAGCATCTATCGTTGGGACGGTGCGGTCCAGGACGACGCCGAAGCGCTGCTGGTCATGAAGACGACGGCGGCGGGCTATGATGCCTTGCAGGCAAGGGTGCTGGAGCTTCATCCCTATGACGTCCCCGAGGTGATCGCGCTTCCGGTGGCCGAGGGCAGCGCCGCCTATCTTCAGTGGGTGACGCAGTCGGTGGGGCCGGGCAAGGAATAGCCCGACCGGCGCCACGGTTCAGGACCCCAGGCGTGGGCACACGCACACACGACCCAGCCAGAGTTCAAACCATCAGCCGGCAAAGGGCGATCAGCTATGCAAGGTGAAGTTCGCGTCATCAACGACCTGGTCAAGGCCGAGAGTGCCTTCGTCGACGAGGTCTTGAGCGAGGTCTCCAAAGTCGTCGTGGGCCAGACCCACATGGTCAAGCGCATCCTCATCGGGTTGCTGACGGGTGGCCATGTGCTCCTCGAGGGCGTCCCCGGTCTGGCCAAGACGCTGACCGTCAACGCGGTCAGTCGGATCATCGACGCCAAGTTCCAGCGCATCCAGTTCACGCCGGACCTGCTGCCGGCCGACCTCGTCGGCACGATGATCTACCATCAGGCCTCCGGGGAGTTCAGCGCCAAGAAGGGCCCGATCTTCTCCAACCTGGTGCTGGCCGACGAGATCAACCGTGCTCCAGCCAAGGTCCAGTCGGCCCTGCTGGAGGCGATGCAGGAGCGTCAGGTCACCATTGGCGACACGACCTACCCGCTGTCGTCGCCCTTCCTGGTCATGGCGACCCAGAACCCGATTGAGCAGGAGGGCACCTATCCCCTGCCCGAGGCGCAGGTCGACCGTTTCATGCTCAAGGTGACGGTGGGGTATCCGACCCGCGAGGAAGAGCGGCGGATCATGGACCTGGTGACCGGCACGACGGCGCCCGAGCCGCGCACGATCATCACTCCGGAGGACCTGCTGCGGGCCCGCGAGGTGGTCGAGCAAGTCTACCTCGACGAGCGCATCAAGCAGTACATCGTCAACCTCATCTTCGCGACGCGCGAGCCGGAGACGATCGCTGGTGGCCAGCTGAAGGACTTCATCGAGTACGGAGCCTCGCCCCGCGCCTCCATCGCCCTGGTCCAGGCGGCCCGGGCCCACGCGTTCCTGCAGCATCGGGGCTACGTGATTCCCGAGGACATCAAGAACGTGGGTCTCGACATCCTGCGTCACCGCGTCATTCCGACCTACGAAGCCGAGGCCGAGGATCTCACCAGCGAGGACCTGGTCAAGCGCCTGTTCGAGCTGGTCGAGGTTCCGTGAGCAAGCGCGCCACCAACCGACGCGAGCATCGTTGGGAGCTGGGGGCGGACGAGTCCGGCGAAGACCTGACGCTGCCTGCGGATCTGCTGAAGAAGATCCGCAAGATCGAGATCGTTACGACCCGCAAGGTCAACGAGCAGCTCGCTGGCGCCTACCACTCGGTGTTCAAGGGTCGGGGCATGAGCTTCGACGAGGTGCGTCAGTACCAGCCGGGCGACGAGATCCGGTTCATCGACTGGAACGTGACGGCCCGCTCTCAGGGCGACGTCTTCGTGAAGCGCTTCGTGGAAGAGCGCGAACTGACGGTGATGCTGTTGGTCGACGTCAGCGCCTCGCTGCGGTTCGGCTCGCAGGAACAGTTCAAGCGCGAGGTCGCTGCGGAGTTGGCGGCCCTGCTGGCGTTCTCGGCGGTGAAGAACGGCGACCGGGTCGGACTGATCCTGTTCACCGATACGGTCGAGCGCTTCGTGCCTCCCAAGAAGGGGCGCAAGCACGTGCTCCGGATGATCACCGAGATCCTGTCGTTTCGGCCCGAGGGGCGCCGCACCGACATCGCCGAGGCGCTGGGCTACCTGTCCCGCATCCAAAGGCGCAAGTCGACGGCCTTCCTTCTCAGCGACTTCCTGGCCGATCCGGAGACCTTCGGCGCTCCGCTGCGCATCGTCTCGCGTCGCCACGACCTCGTGCCAGTGGTGATCCGCGACAAGATGGAGGAGGAGCTGCCCGACCTGGGCCTGGTCCTTGTCGAGGACCTGGAGACTGGACGGCCCGTTTGGCTGGATACGGGCAGCCGGGCAGTGCGTGAGCGCTACCGGCAGCGCGCGCTGAGCCGGCATCAGCACCTCCTGCAGAAGTTTCGGCGAGAGAAGATCGACGCGATCGATGTGGAGACCGGCGGCAGCTACGTCCTGGCCCTGGCGCAGTTCTTTGCGCTGCGCGCGAGGAGGTTCTGATGCGGAGCTTGCTCGTCGTCGCGCTCGTGGTGGCCTCGATGGCGCCTGCTGTTGCAGCGCAGCCAGCCCCTACTGCGGGCGCTGCTACGCCGACGCCAGCGGCGGACATCTCCGTCGTCATGAAGCTGCAGACGCCGGTCGACCAGGCAGGCAAGCCCCTGCCGTTGAAGCTTGGCGACCAGGTCGTGGCGACGTTCGAGATCGAGGCCCCGGTGGACGCCAAGGTCTTCCCGCCCAGCCCGCCGAATTTCGGCGCGGCCTTCAAGCGCATGGCCAACAAGCCGACGCGTACCCGGGGGCCGGAGACGGCCGGGCGGGTGACCGAACAGCACGCGTGGCCGCTGATGCTGGTCCGCGTCGGCGCCGAACGTCTGCCCCGGTTCGAGGTCACCTGGCGTCTCCCCGATGGGACGTCTGGCTCCGTGACCACTGAACTCGTCCGCCTCCGCGTGCGTCCCCGGCTCATCAACGAGCAGGACCCGCGGCTGGGGGCGCTGCCCGACCCGGTTTCCGTGGTGACCACCAATTGGGCGCTCATCTGGGGGCTGACGTTGCTGGGTTCGGCGCTTCTGGCTGCGCTCCTGACGGTCCTCGGCGTGTTCGTCTACCGCAATCGCATCGTGGCCCTGACTCCGGCAGAGCCGCCGCCGCCGGCCAACGTGGCCGCTTTCGCCAAGCTCGAGCACCTGCTCGGCGCGGATATGCCGAACGACGCGCGCTACGCGGCCATCACCGACGTCCTGCGCTGGTACCTCGGCGAGCGGTACGGGTTCGACGGGCTGGAGACCACCACCGTGGAGATGCGGCGGTCGCTCGATGGCGCAGACCTCGGCGAAGTAAGTATCTACGAGGTGTCGCAGCTGCTCGAAGAGACCGACCTGGTCAAGTTCGCCCGAATGACCCCCGGCGAGGGTGAGGCACGGGCCAAGGCAGCTACCGTCAAACGCATGGTGGAGGCGACCTGGCAGGAGCCTGATCCCGAGGAGGCTGAGGAAGAGTTCGTGCGACTCGAGCCTGCCAGCCTCCGGGAACGGACCCTCGCAGGAGCCGTCGACTTTGGCATCGCGTTCCTGGCCGGCACGCTGACGGCCACGACGGCCTGGCGTGTCTGGGGCGCCGAGTGGGCATGGCTCGGGCTCGTCGTGTACGCCTTCGTCATGCTGGTCCGCGACCTTGGCGTCATCACCAGCCCTGGCAAGCTCTCGCAAGCCCTCATCGTGGTGAGCCGCGACGAGGAGCAGAGCCCGGCGACAGCCGGCCAGTGCATCGGGCGGAACCTGCTTTTGGCGCTTCCCCTCGGGGCGCCGATCGAGGCGCTGATGCTGCTGTATCACCCGTTGAACGTGCGCATCGGCGAGATCTGGTCGGGCACCGAGGTGGTACGCCGTCCGGCAGCGACCCAGCGTCATGGCTCCACGGCCGCTCCTTCGGGGGCAAGCAAGGAACTTCCCGCCGCGGGAGGTGCAGCGTGAACCTGCTGGGGCTGTGGTGGGACGATCCCTGGATGTGGTTGGGACTGCTGGCGATACCGTTGCTTCTGTGGCGCACCATCAGCATGACCAAGCCGGGCCGAATCGGCGTCAGCGACGGTGAGGGCGTGCGGCAAGCGCGGTCCTTCGTGGCAAGCGCGTGGTGGGCCCCGGACGCGATGCGTATGCTCTGCGTGGGAGCCCTGGTGCTGGCTGCGGCGCGACCGCAGACCGTCGACGAGCGCGTGGTGAAGACCGGTGGTGTCGACATCATGCTGGCACTGGACATGTCGGGCTCGATGAACTCGGTCGACATGACCCGCGATGACCTCGAGCAGACGCTTTCGCGCGGGATTCGCCCCGACAACCGCTTCGACATCGCTCGCCGAATCCTGAAGAACTTCGTCCGGGAGAGGCGCCAGGACCGCGTCGGACTGGTCATCTTCGGGCAGCAGGCGTGGCTCAAGTACCCGCTCACCGTGGACTACTCGCGGCTCATCCACACGCTCGACGGGCTCATCCTCGACGGGCTGACCGCCAACAAGTGCACCAACGGGTGCACCATCAGCGGAAAGGGCACCACCATCGGTGATGCACTGGGTCGGGCATACAACCGGCTGCGGCGCAGCAAGGCCAAGAGCAAGCTGGTGCTGCTCATCACCGACGGCAAGCAGGAGGGCGGCAAGATGGAGCCGCGCGCCGTGAGCCGCCACGTGCGCGACCTGCCCGACGACGAGAAGGTCCGCATCTTCACGTTCCTGGTCGGCAACTCCGAGGAGACCTACATCCCGGTCTACGACTTCCGGGGGCGTGAGGTCCTGGGGCCCAACGGGCTACCGCAGTATCAGCCCAACCGCCGGCCGTTCCCGGTGGACCCGGACCTGCTGCAGGAGATCGCCCGGATGACCGACGGGCAGTTCTACAAGTCCTACAACGAAGAGAAGTTCAAAAAGGACATCAAGGACCTGGAGAAGACGGTCTTCGAGACCCAGATCAAGGTCGACCGGGCCGACGTGTTCATGCCGCTGCTGTGGTTTGCGCTGTTGTTCCTTGGCCTGGAGTGGCTTCTGAAGTTCACCCGTTGGCGGGGGGTGGTGTGATGGACGCACCTTCGTTTGACGTGTTTGGCGAGCGGCTGACCTTCGGTGCCTGGGACAACGGCGTCTGGGTCGTCCTCGTGCTGGTCATGCTGTATGGCTTCGTTCACACGATGGCCTGGCGCAAGCGTCGTAAGGCCGAGCTGTCCAAGGCCGGGCCGCTGCTCAAGCTGGTGGACGCTCATGAACGCTACGGGTGGCGCGCGGTCATGGTCGTGTTGGCGGCGGGGTTGCTGGTGCTGACCCTGATGCGTCCGCAGCTGGGTACCCGCGAGACGGAGACCAAGAACCGCGGCATCGACATCGCGATCGCCATCGACGCGTCCAAGTCGATGCGTGTCACCGACGTCATGCCCAACCGAATCAAAGCCGCCAACCTCGAGGTCGAGCGTCTGCTCAACAAGCTCGCCGGAGGGCGCGTTTCCCTGGTCCCCTTTGCCGGATTGGCGTTCATCCAGACGCCCCTGACCAGCGACTTTCAGGTGGTGAAGACCTATCTCAACGACCTGCGCGTCGAGGACATGCCGCGTGGGGGCACCGCCATCGGCTTTGCGGTCAATGAGGCGTTGCGAGCGCTGCTGCCTCCCGAAGCCCTCGAGGGCACGCCGGCCGAGCTCGGCGGGGCCAGCACCAGCGCCAACGCGGACGGAAAGAAGGGCGACAAAGAGGACGACGAGGACAAGGAGACCGAGATTCAGCGGTTCGAGGGCTCCAAGCACAAGGCCATCATCCTGTTCACCGACGGGGAAGACCACGAGACCCAGCCGATGGAAGCCGCCCGGCTGTGCGAGAAGCTCGGGGTGACCCTGTTCACGGTCGGCGTCGGCACGGCACAGGGGCGGCCCATCCCCATCGTCAACGACGACGGCGAGGAGATCGGCGTGGTGAAGGGCCCCGACGGCAAGCACCTGTTCAGCGAGCTCAACGAGGCGCTGCTTCACGACATGGCCGATCTGACAGGCGGCTCCTACTTCCACTTGAGCGCCAAGGGGCTCGGCGACGGATTGCTGCAGGCCATCGATCGTCTCGAGAAGAAGGAGTTCGAGGCGACGTTCACCCAGCTGGGCGCCGACCGTTACCAGTGGGTGCTGATTCCAGCGTTGCTGCTGTTGCTCGCCGAGGCATGGTGGGCCACCCGTCGGCGTCCCCTGGCCGCCCTTTACGCGGCCCGTCGACGAGAGCTCGAAGGTGGACCGGACAAGGCTGGCCGCAAGAAGAAGTCCCGAGCGCCGCGGAGGGCCGCATGAACCGACTGGCAACCACGGTGGTGCTCGGTGTGGCATTGGCTTTTGCTGCCGGGTGCGATGGCGAGGTGTTCGAGACCGAGCATGCCGCGGTCGAAGAGGGCAACGAGGCGTTGACCTCGGGCAAGGCCGGTGAGGCCAAGCAGAAGTACGAGGAGGCGGCCGCCGAGCTGCCCGCGTCGCCCGAGCTCGACTATGTGACGGGCCTTGCGTTGAGCGAGGGTGGAGACCACCACAAGGCGACCCAGGCCCTTATCCGGGCGCTGTCCACCAAGGACGACGTGCTGCTGCAGAAGGTGCGGGCCGCGCTCGGTCTGGCCTACTGCCGCTGGGGGCTGGATAAGGAGAACGCGGAGAAACGGGCGGGCGACGACAGCACTGCGCCCAAGAGCAATCCGCAGGTCACCACACCCAAGCCCAAGGACGACGAGGACGACAAGGCCAAGACGACCGACCCGGACGCGCCGCCCGACTGGAAGTCCATCGACTTGTGGGAAAAGGCTGTCGATCAGCTGGAGCGGGCGTTGGTGATGAAGCCCGACGACACGGAGTCGATGCGGAACCTGGAGGTGGCGTTGCTCCGGGTCGACCCGCCGTGCTCTGCGCGGGACGACTCCAACGAGGTCAACAACACCCCCGACAAGGCCACAGCGATTCAGGTCACCGCCGAGCAGGCGCCGACCCAGTCGGGTGCGCCTCAGCCCAAGCCGGGCGCTGGAAAAGACGAGCTCGAGTGGAAAGGGGAGGCGCTGATGTCCTGCCCCGACGACGTCGACTACTACAAGATCGACCTGGACGCGGGTGACCGGCTGGCCGTGGACCTCAAAGGCGGGACCGACGCTGGCCGGGTGGGCCTGGTGCTGTTGGGACCTGACGGCAAGGACCAACTGCGTCCACCGGCTGGCACCGAGGAGCCCCTGCAGGCGTTGGAGTACTCGGTGGGGCAGGGCAAGGGAACGTACTTCTTGCGGGTCGACAACATCGACGGCGACGAGGTCCCGTACGAGTTGGACGTGAAGGTGCGCCCCCCGTGTCGCAAGACCGAGGACCGCTTCGAGGAGAACGACGGCCCCGAGTCGGCTCAGAACCTGACTCCCGGGACCGTGGACGGGCTGAAGCTGTGCCCGCTGGACCCCGACTGGTTCAAGGTGACCCTGGGCGAAGGCGAGAGCCTGATGGTCACGGTGGCGCTGCAGGGCGATAGTGCTCAGAAGGACGCCTCCTCGGCGGCCAAGCCCAACCCACCATTCTCCCTCGACGTCGCCGCGGTGGTGGGTGAGGCAAAGGCCAGCGGTGTGGCGTTCGGCAACACCCGGGTCGCCACCCTGTTCACTCCTGGTCCTGGCGACTACACCATCGCCGTCAAGGGCCTGCCCCAGCTGGAGCAGCGCTATGCGCTCACGGTTCACGTGGTACCCCCGTGCGACCAGGACGGCGACGACACGTTCGAGGACAACGACATCGTCGAGGACGCCACCGATCTGGAGGCCAAGCTCGCCGAAATGGCGCAGAAACAGCAGGGAGGGCAGCCAGGCCAGCCCGGCGCCCAGCAGGGGAAGACACCGGTCCTGTCGCTGCGGATCTGCCCTGACGATGCGGACTGGTTCACGATCACGGCGCGGCCTGAGGAGCGTAAGCAACTCACGGCGGTCTTCGAGCACGCCAAGGGCGACCTGTCGATGCGGCTCTACAACGCCGACGGCACCGAAGAAGTGGCCGTGGCGGACGAGTCGAGCAATGACCGCAACGGCGAGGCCCTGGCGATCCCCGAAGTGAAGGAGGACACGGTCTACACGGTCAAGATCGAGGGGCCCAAGGGCGTGGAGAACTTCTATCAGCTCAAGCTCGATCAGCCTCAAAACAACAATCAGAACCAGCAGAATCAAGACAACGACGACAAGCAGGACCAGGACGACAAGCAGGACCAGGACGACAAGCAGGACCAGAAAGACCAGCAGGACAAGCAGGATCAGAAGGACCAGCAGGATCAGAAGGACCAGCAGGACAAAAAGGACCAGAAAGACCAGCAGGACGACCGACGTCAGCAGCAGCAGCAGCAGCGAAAGCCGATGGACGACAAGCTGGACAAGCTGGACCACAATCCCAAGAATCTCGAGGCCGAAAAGGCGCGCAGGACGTCGCCTTTGGCCAACCACCCGCCGAGAAAGGACTGGTGATGCGGCTGCGCCGACATCCAGCGTCAGCACCGCGAGCAGCCCGTGCCCTGCTCGCAGCCGTGGTCGTGGGGCTGGCCCTGCTCGTGGGGGCGTCGGCGGCGCATGCGCAGAACGCGGCGGTGACCGTCAAGGTCAGCCCCAAGGTGGTCCTCGAGGGTGAGGACGTCACCGTGGAGGTCACGTTCCGAGGGGACTACGACAACTACGCGCTGCCCGAGCTGGGCGATTTCAAGGTGCTGGGCCGCCAGCAGTCGTCGCAGATCAGCATCGTCGGCGGCAACGTGAGCCAGACGCGCACCTTCACCATCCGGGCGATTCCCAAAAAGACGGGGATCCTCACTGTCGGCGCGGCCAAGGTGCTTCGCAGCGGCTCGGTCGTGGCCACCTCCAAGCCGCAGGCCGTGAAGGTCCGTAAGGAGGCGCCTCCCGATCCCTCCAGCGCCAAGAGTGGGTCCGCGAGCGCGCTGCAGACCATGGCGCGCACCAAAACGATGTTCATCCACGGTGCGACGCCGCGCTCAACGGTCTATGTGGGCGAGCCCTTCGTGTTGAGCTGGGACGTGTACCTGGCCACGAACTTCCAGCTCGAGGACTTCTCGCCGGCCAGTGCGCCCAACCTCGACGGCTTCCTGGCGGAGGAGATCCCCGACGCCGTGCCGCGCAATCGGCTCGTGAGCCGTCGCCGCAAGGTGGTCGGGAGGAGCTTCAACAGCTACCGAACCGGGGCAAAACTGCTGACGCCGCTCAAGCCCGGCCGTGTCCTGGTGGACGCAATGAGCGCCGAGATCGGCTACAGCGAGCGGCGCCGGTTCGGGTTCTCCCGCCGCAAGGTGCTCAGGTCGCGTCCCTTCTACATCGAGGTCAAGCCGCTCCCCAAGGGCGCCCCGAAGGGGTTCGAGCCGTCCAACATCGGCGACTTCCGCATGACGGTCAGCCTTCGGGACGCCCGCGGGCAGGAGCCGCGGACGTTGCAGACCGGGCAGCGCCTCGTGCTCAAGGTCACCGTCAGTGGCAACGGCAACATCGGGGGCATGAGCACCCCGGTGGTGGGCACGGCCGATGGGCGCTTCGAGGTTCAGCAGCTGCCCAGCGGTAAGAGCGACAACGTCCTCAAGTCGGTGGACGGGGTCGAGGGAACGCGACACTTCGAGTATCTGCTGACGCCACTGAAGCCGGGCAACTACGAGAGCCCGAACGTGACGCTGGTGTACTTCGATCCGGCGACCAGGGCCTACAAGACCGCCGTGGGAAAAGGGCGGCCCGTGAAGGTCAGTGGCGCGCCTCTATCGGCTGGGGCACGCGGCGCCGCCGGGGCCGGCGGTGGGGCCTCGGACATCGGACCCATCGTTGAGAAGGTGGAACTGAGCCATCACAGCCGAGGCTCGTTGGCGACGACGCCGCTATTCTGGCTGCTGTTTGCCGTCCCGCTGCTGGGCTTTGTCGCGGTGGAGGTTCGGTTCCGGCGCCGACGTCGTGAAGCTTCCGACCCCCTCGGCCGCAAGTCCCGGGGGGCTGTGGGCAATGCGCGAAAGCGTCTCAGCGCCGCCGAGCAGGCGCTCAAGGATGGGTTGGTAAAGGACTTCTACGGTCAGATTGCCCGGACGCTCATCCACTTCTTCGAGGAGCGGGTGCACCTCCCGGCCACCGGCCAGACCCACGACGAGCTGAGGCGCGCCGCACAGGCGCGAGGGTTCTCGGCCGAACTCATGGATGAAGTGATCACCGAGCTCGAGAACTGTGACTTCGCCCGCTTCGCACCAGCGGAGTCGGCCAACGCCGACATGAAGGCGACCGTCGATCGTGTCGAGGCGCTGATCGCCAAGCTGGCGGGTGTCAAACCCGTGGAACCCGCGGCAGGAAAGGGGACCTGAGATGCGGACGGCTCACAGGATGGCAGCGCTGGGTGCGCTTGTGGCGTGCGTGATGGTAGCTCCTGCCCCGGCAGCGGCGGCCGGTCCCCAGGACCTCTTCGACCAGGGCAACAGCCACTACCTCAAGGGCGACTACGAGGGCGCTGCGCGCGCATACGCGCAGGTGCTGACCGAGCACGAGCTGGACGATCCGTCGCTGTACCTCAACCTTGGCAACGCCTATTTTCGCCTCGAACGCTACGGGTCTGCGATCTTCTTCTACCGTCGCGGTCTGCGCCTGGACCCCGTCACCTCGGTGGCCGAGAGCCTGGACCGCAACCTGAAGGCGACCCGCCGCAAGCTCCAGGAACGGTATCGTGCCTCCGGAGAGTCCAAGGCGTTCATCTATACCGAACCGGGCGGGTTGCTGTTTCGCATCACCCACATCTTCGGTTCGGGAACACTCGTGACCCTGTTTCTGCTGTTCTGGGCCGCCTTCCTGGGGCTGCTCGCCTGGCGTCGTCTGCGCGAGACCCCGACGGGAGTGGGCTCGGTGACCACAGGCCTGGGTGTGCTCGCGGTCATCACGGGCCTTCTGCTCTGGGGCCAGGTGTACAGCGACCAGAGCTTCCGGCTCGGCGTCGTCATCGAGGCGGATGTCACCCTCAAGCAAGGCCGACATCCGGACGCCAACGGAGAGCCCCTGCGCGAGGGCGTCGAAGTTCGCATCGTCGAGTCCGACGAGGAATGGGCCCGCGTTCGGCGCAGCGATGGTGCCGAGGGCTGGGTCGAGGCCAGCGCGGTCAAGCAGATCTAAGGCTCGCACGGAACGAGCCAGACGCCTGACTACGGGGTCACCGTCCCGCCGCCCGTAGCCGCTGCCTCCGCCGCATCGATGTGCGTCTGAAGGACACAGAACTTCAGCGGCGTCGTGGTGCCATCGGCCGCGGTCACCGTCAGGATGTCGTCCGCGCGACAGACCGCAACCGGGCTGCTTGGGCAGTCGGCATCGCTTTCGCAGGCCCGCGTACACACCGACGGCTGGTCCTGGTAGGAGGCGCAGATGTCCTCGAGGCACCAGGGATGCTCGCGGACGACACAGGTGTAGTCGTCCTTGCCCTGGTTCTGCTCGTCACACACCGCTTGGATGCGGGACGACAGCGGGCAACCCTCGTACAACGGCTCCGGGTCGCAGGCCGAGACCGACAGCGCGAGTGCGCAGCCGAGCAGCATCGGTATGCGTTTGATCATCATGCAGCCCAATCCCCTGAGTCGTCGGAGCGTGACAGCGCGATTTTTGGGCAGGGCGCAGGAACCTGTCAACTCGGCCCGGACAACGAGCGGCTCGAGGGCGGCTCGTTGCGCTCGAGACTCAGCCTTCCGGGACGAAGATGAGGGCGTCCAGATGGCGGAGCGTCGTGCCCGCGTCCTGAACCACATCGCCGTTGGCGTCCGCCGTACCCGTCGCTTCCTTGTGGACTTCGGCGGTGTTGGCGTCGACCACCCAGATGCCGTACTTGGCGCCCGGGCTGGCGCCGATCTTGGCGGTCACCTGGAAGGTCCCCTCCTGCAGCTTCGTCTTCAGCGGGTTGATGTAGTACGCGACGCTGGGGTTCGTGGAGCAGGTGGTGGGATCAAAGTCGTACGGCGGCAGCTGATCGATGGGGACCTTGATGGCCGTCAGCTCGTTAGGCTCGCCGATGTCGTACTTGATACCCGCCGGAGCGACGATGACCAGCTCACCACCGGCCAACTCGGCCGTGCCGCCGGTCTCCTTGGGCAGGGGCGAGGCGGAGTTGGGGCGGTCGAACACGACCACGTCCGTCCCGAGCGCCGGGTCCGTCGCCGGGTCCTGGAAGAAGTTGAAGCTCATGTAGCCCTTGATGAAGCCGTTGACCTGCATCTTGTGCTTCTCGGTCCGAACCTGGGACGTGAAGCTGTAGGTACCGTCGGCAGCGGTTTCGCCGTTGAGGCAAAGGGTACCCGTGCACGCCAGGACGAAGACGCCGGCAGCCGGGGCTCCGGTGCTGTCCACCAGGCGGCCGCTGAGCGTGAGTCCTTCCTCCGGCGCGTCATCCGCGGGGATGGGCCGCTCCGTGACCACCGGCGCCATGTCGCAGGAGACGCTGATGGGACCGGTCGTGGTTTCCGGGCCCGAAGTGCCGTCCCCACTGGAAGTGGCGTCGCCCGTGGCGTCGGCCGTGACTGGCGAGGTCTCTGCGTCGTCGCATCCAGCCCCGAGGAGGGGCAGCGCCACGAGCGAAAGAGAAACAACAAGAAGGGTGGCTACGCGCTGCATCTGTCACACCTCTGACGATGACGTGATGAGGGGAGTGTCGCCGGACGGCTCCAGTCGCGGTGACGAACCGTCGTGTAATCCGAGTGCAAGAACATATGTCGCTGCGCCCCGTCGAGTCACCAGTTTTGACGATTTTTCGGCTCCTTCTGGGGCAGGGGGCGGCCTTGACCCCCCTTGAAACGGAAGGCTATAACCCTGCACAGGCGCTATCAGCGCTTGTTTCCACTCGTCAGGGAGATCGTCAGTGACCTCGACTTCCAAGCGCACCCGCTGGCTGCACATGGCCGGCGCGCTCTTCGCCTTCGCACTCGTGACGGTGACGCCCTCGGGCCCGGTCTGGGCAGAGGAGCCTCTCGAGATCGAGGACGAGGAGACGATCGATCCGCGTGTTCTGGACAAGCTCCTCAAAGAGGGCGGTTCGTTGGCGTCGCAGGGGCGTCATCTGGACGCGGCGATGCGGTTCTCGGACGTGGTCGAAAATGGCGATCCGGAGCTCCACGACCAGGTTAAAGAGGGGCGCTTCAAGCTTTGCGTCTCACTCTACAACCTCAAGCTCTACCAGAGCTCGCTCACCTGCCTCGAACCCATCGTCGAAGCCGGCAAGGAGCATCCGAAGTACCTCAAGACGCTCCCCTACTTGCTCTTCATCTCGCGGGCGGCGGGCGCGGAAGCAGACGTGCTCTACAAGCTGTCCCAGTACCCGCCGGAGCTCTACCCGCCCGACCTCAAGGACGAGCTGCACTTCCTGGTGGGACAGCACTACTTCAACGAGGGAAGCTACAGCGATTCGCTCACCCGCTTTCAGCAGGTGACCAAGAAGGCCAAGACCTTCTTCGCCAAAGCGCGCTACCTCGAGGGCGTCATCCACACGGTGCAGTCCAAGCTGGCCATCGACCCGACCCGCGCTGATGCCGAACGGCTCAAGTTGGCGGCCAAGAACTTCAAGGAAGTGCTTCGTTACAAGGAGACCATCGAGGAGGAGGACCCCGAGGTCGAGAAGCTCGCCACCATGACCTACCTGGCCCTTGGCCGGCTCTTCTTCTCGACCCGCCAGTACAACATTGCCGTCCGCTACTACGACCAGATCAAGCGCGGCACCATGAGCTGGCTCAACGCGCTCTTCGAGGTCAGCTGGGTCTACTTCCAGCTGCAGAACTACCCGCGAGCCCTGGGCAACCTGCACACGCTCAACAGCCCCTACTTCGACGACCAGTACTTCCCCGAGTCGAAGGTGCTGCAGTCGCTGATCCTCTTTTACAACTGCAAGTACCCGCAGTCGTTGACCATCATCAAAGACTTCGTGGCGGAGTACTACCCGCTGATGAAGCAGATGCAGAAGGAAACGTCCCAGTTCCGCGACCCGAACGCCTTCTATGGCTGGCTGGCGCGTCTTTCCAAGCAGGGACAGGAAGAGAACAAGTTCTCGGCCCGCTTCAAGCGCATCTTCAACGCCGCCCTGGCGGACCGGAAGCTCCGCCGCAAGTTCCAGTACGTCGGTACGCTCAACAAGGAGCTGACCCGTATGACCGCTCTGGCCAAGCAGCGTCCGGCGGCCAAGACGCTGCTAGAAAACCTCAAGGGCGATGTCACAGGGTACCGCTCCCTGGTGATTGGTGAAGCAGGAAGTCTGGCTCAGGCGCGCCTCAAGCGCGTCCTCAAAGAGCTGCGGCAGCATCTGGCGGGCGCGCTCAAGGTCAAGGGTGAAACGCTGAAGGCCCAGCGCGGGGCTCTCGGAAGTGACGTCCGTCGAGAGCAGCTGGCAGCGGCTGCCAAGAAGAACATCGTCGTCGTCGACAAGGAGCACTTCGAGTGGCCCTTCTCTGGTGAGTACTGGAAAGACGAGCTAGGCTCCTACCTGTATGACGTGAAGTCCAAGTGCGTCGCGCCCAATGCGGCGAACCCGAAAACCAAGCCTGCAAAGAAGTGACGCCGACCGGCAGACACGGGTGACTGCCGTCGGCGGCTTGGCAGTGTGTAGAGAGTTATGAATCCGAACGCAGGGCTCCCCATGAAGCTTGTCCTTCGCTCCCTCCTCACCGTGGCTGTGGTCGGTCTGGTGACACCGGTTGCGCCGGCGCTTGCCGAGACCAAAAAGAGTAAGCCGAAACTCAAGGACATCGGCGCTCAGAACCTCAGCAAGAAGCGCAAGAAGAAGCTGGGTCCCGGCTTCAGCCTGGAGACCAAGCGCAAGAAGAAGCGCAAGGCCACCAAGGAGTCGATCGAGGCCTCCATCGAGAACCAGAAGATGATTCTCGAGCTGGAGCCCAAGACCAGCGTCAACTACCCCAAGATGAAGATCGCCCTGGCGGACTTCTACTGGGACATCAGCGAGTGGTACGACCGCGAGGCGTACGGCGATGACCTGGAGCAGAAGATCTTCGACGCCGAGGAGGCCAAGAACGACGCTGAGATGAAGCGTCTGAAGGCCTACCAGACCGAGCTGTTCGAGAAGGTGAAGGACTACCAGTCGCTGACGACCGACACCTACTTCGAGGTCATCGCCGACTTCCCGAACCTCAAGAACATGGACGAGATTCGGTACTACCTGGGCTACCACCTCACCTTGATGAAGGAGATGAAGCGGTCGGCCGAGGTCTACAAGGACCTGATCCGCAACCACCCCAACTCCAAGTACGTCCCCGACGCGCTCGTCAACGTGGGTGAGCTGTGGTTTGCCGAGAACGACTTCGCCAACGCGTTGCAAATGTACGAGGTCGCCGCCAGCGAGCAGTACAAAAACGCCCCGGTCTACAACTACGCCATCTACAAGCAGGGCTGGTGCCACTACAACCTAGGCCGCTACGGCGTCGCCCTGGGTAAGCTCAAGACCGTCATCGAAAACACCCGGGCGATGATCAAGAAGTCGGGCAACAAGGGCGCCATCGACCTCCAGAAGGAGGCCCAGAACGACATGGTCCTGCCCTACGCCAAGGTGGGTAAGCCCGGCGGCGCGGTGAAGTTCTTCAAGGAGTGGGCTGGGGACCGTTACCTCAAGCTCTGCTCCCGTCTGGCTTCGGTCTACACCGAGGAGACCGAGTACAAGAAGTCCAACAGCCTGCTGAAGCTCCTCATCAAGGAAGCCAAGAAGACCACCGACCAGAAGCACATGGTGCTGACCTTCCAGCGCCAGATCGTCGACAACGAGCACCGCGCTGGTGACAAGGGGGCCACCGTCCGGGAGGTCGCCGCGATGATCAAGCTGTTCGAGGAGCTGCGTGGCGGTGGAGCGCCCACCAAGTTCCTCAAGAAGGAAGCCGGCAAGATCGACACGATGATTCTCACCATCGCGTTCGGTTTCCACAGCGAATACAAGACGACCAAGAACCAGAAGACCCTGGACTACACCCAGATGCTCTACGACGAGTATCTGCGACTGTTCCCGGACAAGAAGAACTCCTACGCCATCCTGACAAACACCTGCATCCTCAAGGAGATGGTCGGCAAGTTCGCTGAAGCGGCGGTCTGCTACGAGAAGGTCATCAAGGCCAAGCCCGACGGCAAGCACGCCTCCGAGGCGGCCGAGCGCCTCGTCATCGTGCTCCTCGAGTCCTACAAGGGACGTGAGAAGACCGAGGTGAAGACCGACAAGGACAAGGCGGGCGACATGGAGAAGAAGGACATCTCCGTGGAGGGCACCCGTTTCCTCAGCGCCGTCGACCTCTGGTTCAAGGTCCTCGACGAGAAGAAGAAGCAGGGGCAGAAGATCAGCTCCGAGGACAACGAGAACATCCCGAAGGCGCTCTATCTGGCGGCGCTCACCTACTACGAGCACAACCACTTCAAAGAGTCGGCCAAGCGCTTCGGCAAGTTCATGGACGAGTTCCCCGACCACGAATGGGCGCCCGAAGCCGCCATCTTCGTGCTCAGTGCCTTCAACCTCGCCCGCGACGTGGAGAGCCTCAAGAAGTACGCCGACAAGCTCAAGGCGGACAAGCGCTACTACCGCGGCGAGGTCAAAGAGAAGATCGACATCTTCTACAAGGAGTACAACTTCCTACAGTGCTTCAAGCCGGAGAAGGAGAAGCGGCACCTCGAGGCGGCCAAGTGCTTCCTCAAGTACGAGACCGAGCACCCCGACGCCGAGAAAGCACCCGAGGCTGTCTTCAACGCCGCGGTGAACTACTTCAAGGCCAAGCGGGTCGAGGAAGCGATCAAGACCCAGAAGAAGCTCTACGACAAGTTCGGCCGGCGCAACAAGCTGGGGACCAAGGCGCTGTACGCCATCGCGGAAATCTTCCGTGAGACCACGGTGTACGACGAGGCCGCCAACATCTACGAGGCTTTTGTCGCCAACCACCCCAAGCACGAGCTCGCCGAGAAGGCGCTCCGCTATGCCTCCGTGTTCCGCAAGACTCTCGGTCAGTACAACCAGGCCGTGAAGAACCTGGAGCTGTACCTCAAGCAGTACGGCGACAAGAAGGCGAACGTGAACACGGCGCCCCGGGTGCACCTCGACATCATCCTGATTCGCGAGAAACAGGAGAACCACAAGCACGTCATCTTCTACAGCAAGCAGCACTTCCGGAAGTTCAAGAAGGAGCCACCGGCAGTCCGGCTGCGCGTGCTCGGCGCCCTGGGCAACGCCTACAAGGCGGCCAATAAGCCCAAGGACGCGGCAAAGACCTTCGAGCAGACGGTCAACGTCTACAAGAGCCTCAGCAAGAAGGACATTGGCACCCTCGACATGCCCGCCATCGCGGCGGCCGCCGAGGCTCACTTCAACATGGGCAGCGAGGTCCTCAAGCAGGCCAAGCGCATCAAGCTGGAAGGCAGCGAAAAGAAGATCAAGAAGCTGACGACCAAGAAGCTCAAGGCCATTGGCGAGACCAAGAAGCTCTTCAACGCGGTCATCAACTACAACCACCCCGGCTGGGCCATCGCGGGCTTCTTCGCGCTGGGCTCCGCCTACGAGAACCTCGCTGACACCATTGAGAACTCGGCGGTGCCGCGCAAGATTCGCCACATGATCGAGGTGGTCGAGGAGTACAAGGCCGAGCTGACCGCGCAGGCCGAGAAGATTCGGAACACCGCAGCTATCCCCGCCTACCAGAACGCGTTGAAGATCGCTCGGGTGCAGAACTGGTTCAACGAGTGGTCGGAAAAGGCCGAGCAGTCTCTGGCCCGCATCGACCTCAAGGACACCTCCATCAAGGAGTACCGGCTGCGCCCGGTGGCCACCGGCGCCAACCGCGCCATCCCGAGCTTCTACCAGGACCAGAAGTAGGCTAGCGACCGATGCTGAACATGCGACGACTGATGATCCTGGGCCTGACGGTGGCCGTGATGGCCCCGGCGACGGCGTTGGCCGGCGACTTCGAAGACGCGATGAAGATCGTGGACGACCCGAAGTTGATGGCGACCCAGTACGACACCGCGGTGTCCAAGTTCAAGGCGGCCAGCAGCGGTCCCCAGGCCGCGCACGCGCTCTACAACCTGGGCCTGCTCGCCATGTACAAGGGCAACCTGAGCGGGGCCGAGGGCTACTGGAAGGACGCCCTGTCCAAAGACGGCAAGTACCTCGCCGCCAAGGCTCGCCTTGCCGAGGCCGAGATTGCCAAGGGCCAAGTGGCTTCGGGTAAGGCCAAGCTCGAGGCGATCGTGGCCGACAAGGCCAACCGCTTCCAGCCCGAGGCGCGGAACGCGCTTGCGGCTCTGGCCATCGCCAAGAAGGACTGGAAAGCCGCCAAGAAGCACGCCCGTAACGTGCTCCTGGGGGACCCGGGAAACGTCTCGGCGTACCTGAATCTCGCGGTGTCATTCTACCAGCAGGGGCTGACGGACCAGGCGGGCCTCATCGCCTCCAACGCTCTAAAGAAGAACGCGAAGGCCGCGGCGCTGCACAACATCATGGGCCTGGTCTACTTGTCCCGCGATGATTCACGCCGGGCCAGCGAAAGCTTCCACAAAGCGACCCTGGTGGACCCCAACCAGATCGACGCCAACCTCAACATGGCCACGATGGAACTCGCCTACGGTGATTTCCCGGGGGCCATCAAGCGTCTGGAGCGGGTCCGGAAGCTGCGCAAGGACCGCAACATGAAGGACGACGCGATGCTGGAGTTGACCATCGCCGTCGCCAACCGTGGGCTGCGTAAGTACACGGCGGCGCTCGAGGGCTACAACAAGGCGCTGTCGATTCAGCCCAACATGATCGAGGCCCAGTACAACCTGTGCATCCTGCACCACCAGTACCTGGACAAGACCAAAGACGACCAGGGAAACCTGGACAAGGGCAAGTGGCAGAAGGCGCTGCAGGCCTGTGAGACCTACTTCAAGCGCATCGACCGGAAGCACTCGAAGTACAAAGAGATCAAAAAGCGCATCAAGGCCATCGCCGAGACCATCAAACTCATCGAGTAGGTGCGCCGCTCCCCCCGGGGGCGTTTCAAGCCGCAAAAGGCGCTGGTTCTCCCAGCGCCTTTCGCTTTTTTTAGGGGTTTCGTACGCGGCTGGGAACTTCCGATGTGGGTGGGTGTCGGTTCCTGTGTACCGACGGGTTTCCATGCGGACCGGAGTGTTCTAAGATGCCTATGCAGCCCAAGATTTGGCGGCTGTCACAAGCGTGCTCGTTGCCACATGAGCGCGGCGTATCAGAGGGGTACGGGAACATGAAGCGGGTACTTGTAGCGTTTGCTGCCATCGCGATGATGGGCATCTCCCCGGTTGGCTTCGCCGCCGAAGCTGAGGAAGAGCCCAAGGACCAGCAGTTCGACTTTGACGGTGACGAGGTGACTACGGATTACCTCAAGCCGAATGCGTTGCTGGTCGAAGGTCTTCGTCGCGGGCGTCGCTCGAGTCTCATCCAGGTCCGTCTCGATTTCGTCGCCGAGATTCTCAAATCGGCCGAGGACATCTAAATGGATGCTCGTCGTGGAGTAGACCACGCGAAGCAGGAATAAGGGTCCATGTCGGAGACAACACCGCAAATCTCATTCAAGATCTTCCGCGCTGGCGCGGAAGTGCGAGAGATTAGCTTCGATCGCCCGATCATCAACGTCGGGAAGCTGTCCACCTCCAATCTGCGCCTTGACGATATCAACGTCAGCCGTAAGCACGCTGTCATCGAGCAACGTGAGAGCGGCGAGTGGCGGATCACCGATCTGGGGTCCACCAACGGCACGTTCGTCAACGGTGAGCGGGTCGTCCAATCGGCCTTGGCCAATGGCGACAGGCTCGGACTCGGCGAGTCCGAGCTGGAAGTCGTGCTGGATGGGGCTGGCGCCTCGGCCGCGGCCGAGGGCGGAGAGGCAGCTGCTGGCGGCGACGCCAAGCCGGGAGCCGCTGCAAAGGGCAAGAAGAAGCCCAAAAAGGCAGCCCCCGGGCAGGAGATCCGTGGCCTCGGCCAGGACTCCTTCTACGACAAACGCTCGGACCGGGGCGACAGCAAGCGCGAGCACGTGCTCGAGGTCGCGCTGCTCTGGGGTGAGACGGTGCTCAGCATCGAACACTTCAAGGAGCCGCAGACGGTCTCGGTGGGCGAGGACAAGCACTGCCGCTTCAGCATGCCGCAGCAGATCCTCGGTCGAAGCAGCTTCAACCTGGTCGAGAACAAGGGCGGCGTCTTCGCGCTGAACCTGACCAACCCGACGCTGACCGGTGACGTCCTCACCGGCGACGGGGTGAAGACGCTCGATGACCTGAAGCTCGACCCGGCGGCCAAGGGCGGCTTCTACCCGGTCGACAACAAGACCCGAGCCCGCTTGAAGGCTGGCGAGTTCACCCTATTGGTGAGCTACGGTCCGATGCCTGCGCGTCCGAAGGCCGGAACCCTCTCCGGTCTGGATCTGACGCCACTCATCTTCATCGTTCTGTCTCTCATCCTCCACAGTGGCTTCCTGATCATCGTCCGGATGATGCCCGAGGATCAGCTCAAGTCCCGCCTCGACCCCGATGCGCGGCGCGAAAAGCTGGTCAAGATGATGCGCATCACGCCGGAGGAGGAAGAGGAAGAGAAGAAGGAAGAGGAGAAGAAGGAAGAAGAGGACAAGGAGAAGAAGGAGTTCGAGGACTCCGACCAGCTGGTGCTCGAGGAGCTCGCTGAGACCGAGGTCCAGCAGCCTGACGACCAGCCGGAACGTCTCCTGGACAAACTCGCCAAGCCCACAAAGCGGGCTGAAGAGATGGCGAACCTCTCTCCCGAGGAAAAGAAGAAGAAGGCCAAGGAGATTGCGGCGACCACCGGTGCGGTGAGCGTCTTGAAGAACTCGGCCTTGATGAAGAACATCCTCGACACCGACTCCAAGTCGATGCTCCTGGATGGCAAGAAGCTTACGGCCCTGGGGTCACAGGGTGAGCAGGCCGACCCGTTCGCGGGCGGCGGAGCGCTCGACCCGTTCGGCGGAACCCTTGACGGTGGCTCGGGTGGCTTCCTCGGTTCAGCCTCGGTGGGCGGCTCGGGCGGTGGCCCGGGTGGCGGTGCCATCGGCGGTCTCGGTGGCAAGCGTGGTGGTCGTCGGATCGGCCTGTCGGGTCGGCCCCTCAAGCCGGTCGCCGTGGCGGCGCCCGCAACCGTCAGCGGCCAGCTCGACCGCGCGACGGTGCAGCGCATCATCCGGCGTAACCTCTCGGGTATTCGTTGGTGCTACCAGGACGCTCTGCAGCGCAACAAGGCGCTCAAGGGCAAGATTCGCCTGGGCTTCACCATCTTGCCGAGTGGCCGCGTGGCCAAGCCGACGGCGCGCAACTCGTCCATCAGTGACTCGGCTCTGATGAGCTGCATCACCCGCAAGATGGCGCGCTGGAAGTTCCCGTCCCCGAAGAACGGCGGCATCGTGAAGGTGAACTACCCGCTGATTCTCAAGACGCGCTAGCTCGCGCTGGTGCAGTCGACGGCGAAGCCGGCCCTGTGGGGTCGGCTTTTGTCGTTTGTCGCTGGGAGCACGTTCATGGGCAGTGGGCGGGGAGGACAATCGCAGAGGACGCAAAGGACGCAGAGGGGCGCAAAGAAACTGAATTCAGTCTTCTTTGCGTGCTCTGCGTCCTTTGCGTCCTTTGCGATTCTTCCCAAGCCGTGGATGAGAGCTCCTCACGCTTCCGCCGGTTGGGGCGAAAGACACAGCCCGGGTTGTGGGGTTTGGCACGGTTGCAGCGGGTGGGTATCGGCAGGGCACTCTGCGTTTAGGGACGAGGATGGTACGGGTTGTGCAGTTCCCGGCGGCCATGGAAACGCTCTGGACCCGCATTCGTGAATCCCTCCCCTCGGCCTACGCTGGGCCTTCGATCCCGACGCCCGCTCGGGAGAGCGAAGTTCGGCTGCTGCGCATCCCCTGCCATCGGTCGGGGCGGCCGCTGGGGCCCATCAAGGCGGCTCGGGATGCGATTGTGCAGATGACCCGTGGCACGGGTGGGTTCGGCTACGGCGAGGCGGTTTCGGGCCTTCGACGCCGTCTCTTCGGCGAGCTCTGGGCCCAGGACGGGCGTCAGGCGCTGGTCGATGATCTGAACCTCCTGGGCGAGGTGCCGGACAGCACCTGGGCGCTTGCCTTCGAAGGGGTCGAAACCGCGGATGCCACGACGCTTACCTTCCTGGAAGAGGTCATTCGTCGTCCCGGATGGCTCAAGGTCCCGATCATCCTGGGGTTCCGCACCGAGCCCAAGGGCAACGCCAGGCGTCTTTGGGATCTCCTCGTGGAGGAACACGGCGCACCCGCCATCGTCGAGGAGACCGCGGTCGCCGCACCTCCTGCGCCCGCCCCCGGAGAAGCTCAGGGCCTGGTCGAGTCGACGCCGGCGAGCTTCGAACTCGAGGCGCTCCATCGCGATACGCTGCGTGTGCTGCGGGCCTCGGCGTTGAGTGGCACTCAGGCCGACGCGCTGCTGATCGCTCCCCTGCTGGGGCTATCGGCCACCGAGGTCTTGGAGGCCTATCAGGACGCGCTGGACCAAGGGCTTCCCCTGGTCGATCTGGGGGACGGCCTGTTCGCCATCAACGAGGTACTCGTCGGCGCCCTCGTCGAAGGCATCACCCCCTCACTCAAGGCGGCGTGGAACCGCGGCTTGGCAACCCTCTTGGAGCCCACGGCACCAAGCTTCGATGCTATCGAGGAGGCTCCGCTCCCCGCTGACTCGGAGCTGCCTGCCAGCTCCGAGGGAGAGCCTGCGACGGTCTCCGACCCGGTCCGAGCGGCTCAGCACCATCAACAGGCGGGCGACCTGGAAGCCGCCGCGCTCAACCTGCTGCGGACCGCTCGTGAGGCTGCGGATGCCTCGGCCTTTGATGTGGCAGGCGAGTACCTGGGCCAGGCCCGCGAGCTGCTGGCCGAGCTGAAGACCCCCTCGTCGATGCCGCTGCGATGCGCGCTCCACCTCGAGTTGGGCCGGTTGCAGTGGCTGGCCAGTGGTGTCGAGGAGGTGTACACCCTGTCGGGCGCCATGGCCTCGCTCGAGGACGCCATCGACCTGTCGCTGGATGCGCCGCCGGCGCTTCAAGCGGACCTGCACGCGACGTTGGCCAGTGTTCTGTACGACATCGGCGACGGTCCCTCGCTGGACCGGGCGCTGGACGAGCTGAGCGCCGCCGTCCGGACCCTCGAAGGCATGGGGCGTCCCCGTGAGGCGGCGCGCTACCTCAGCGACATGGCGGCGGTGTGGGTACGTATTGGGGATCCCGTTCGTGCGGCTCGGCTCATGGAGCAGGCACGGCAGGCGTTCGAGGAGGCCAGTCGAACCGATGCCGGGGCGTTGCTCGAGATCGCCGAGGTCGACCATCTGTCCGCGCGGCTGCCGCTGCACGTCAAGGCGCGCCCCGGACTCGAGCGCGAGGCTCTCAAGCGCGGGCTGGAGCACGCTGCGGACGCTGAGCGCGCCTACGCCAGGCTTCAGGACGAGCGGCATCTGGCGCGCGTCTGGGAGACCGCCGGGCGGTTGCATGCGGGGCTCGGGGACCACACCCTGGCACTGAGCCGCCTCGAGCATGCAGCAGCGACGCAGCAACGGCTGGGGGATGTACTGGGCCTGGCCCGGACGACCGACGCTCTGGCAAGTACGCTGGCGGCGATGGACGACCCTGCCGAAGCGGTGCGGTTGCTCAGCGCGTCGGTGGAGCTCAATCGGGCCAAAGGGACGCCCCTGGGGCTGGTCTACAACGGCAGAACCCTGGCCAACCTGGTCGGCAGCCTCTCGCCGGAGGCGCGGCGGCAGCTGGCCCCGGAGCTGGAGGCTCTGGAGGAGGCGGTGGAGGCGGGCCCGTAGCCGACTCCATGGGCGCGTGCTAGGCTTGCTGCGCAAGCATGACGTCGCCCGGAGGAACCCGAATGCTTCGAAACCTGGCAACCATCGCACTCGCGGTCGTGTTGGCGCTTCCCGCTGCGGGCTGCAGCAAGTCCAAGCGCGAGTCCAGCCAGCTGCTCAATCAGGGTGTGCGTGCCTTCGACAAGAAGCAGTACGACGCCGCCTACAGCTTCTTCCGCAAGGCCATCGAGCTGTACCCGGAAAACGCTCAGGCCCTTTATCACATGGGCCTTATCGACTTCTATCAGCGCGACGACGCCGAGCTTGCGCGGCGCCACCTGGAGGACGCCAAGAAGCTCGATCCCAAGGACCGGGACGTGCTCTACACCCTCGGTCGGCTGAAGATCGAGAAGCTCAACGAGCATGAGGGCGGCATCTCGGACCTCGACGCGGCCATCGCGCTGGACGAGAACTACCATCCGGCCTGGTATTGGAAGGGCAAAGGCCTCATCAAACTCAACAAGTTCGACGACGCTGACGCAGCGTTCCGTGAGTGCGCCACCATCGATCCCAAGTACTCCCGCTGCTTTGTGGAGCTGGGCGGGCTGTACGAGAAGTTCGAGCATGAAAAAGAGGCGGAGGCGGTCTACCGCGAGGGGCTCAAGCACAGCTCGGGCAACCCCAACATGCTCAACTCCCTCGGTGTCCTGCTCATGAAGCAGGCCAAGTACGAGGGTGCGGTGGAGAACTTCCGTGGGGTGTTGTCACGCGACCAGACCCGCTTTGACGCCCTGTTCAACCTCGCTTTCGGCTACTCGCAGATGGCGCAGCGCAAGAAGGAAGACACCGACGAGCAGGCCGAGGCGCGCAAGAAGAAGAACCTGCGCCGCGCCATCGGCTACCTCGATAAGTTCATCGGCATGGCCGACAAGCGCGACAAGGAGAACATCCGCGCCGCGCAGTCGCTCAAGAACGCTCTGGTCACCGAGCTGAGCCAGAACTGACGCCGGCGGGCGGCGCCTCGGCGCTGCCCGACCCGTCTGAACAGCCCACTTGGAGAACTGGTACCGCGTTCAGTCCGCCCTCCTGGCCGCCATCATCTGCGCGGCCCTGGCGGTGCACGTGTTGCTTCAGGGGCGCCGTAGCCGCCTGTTCCTCCGGTTCGCCGGGTTCAACCTGGCGCTGGTGGGGTGGTTCCTGGTGGACGCGCTGGCCGTCAGCGAGGTGTTCGGCGCCAAACTGGCCTTCAGCGCGCGGGTGCTGGCAGCAGCTCTGGTTCCAGGCACCTGCATCGCCTTCTTCGTCGCCTTCGCCGAGGATGTCTCCCGGTTAGGCACCATAGCCAGGCGGTTGGGGACCGCGCTGAGTGTGACCGTCCTGGCAGTGGGCGTCTCGTCCTGGCCGCAGGCCGTTGAGATTCGGCAGGTCATCGTCGGCGGTTCCGTCATCCTCGCGCTGGGCATCAGCGCGCTGGTCATGGTGCGGCGGTTCCGAGCGGTGGAATCCCGGGTCGACCGCGCCCGCCTGAAAGTCCTCATGTTTGCAGGTCTGCTGGTGTTCTCGTTGAGCATCGCGGAGTACCTGCCGACGCGGTTCTCGACGACGTCGTTCGGCAATATCCTCATCGCCATCTACATGTTCTTCATGTTCGAGGTCATCACGCTGCGGCGGATCCTCGACCTGTTCGAGTTTTTGGGGCGGTTTGTGGTGCTGGGCGGGTTCGCCGTGGTGCTGAGCCTCATCTACGCCCTGTTGGTGGGGTGGTGGCGGCACGACATCGGGCTGTTTCTGCTCAACACCATCATCGCGACGATCGTGATTCTCATCCTGTTCGACCCCTTACGGTCGTTCGTGCAGTCCAAGCTCAACGAGTTCGTCTTCCGGGAGAAGTTCGAGTTCACCCGTCTGGCGGAGGAGCTGCGGGCCAACCTGGCAAGCATCATCGACGTGCAGAAGCTGGCCGACGAGGTGCTGCAGAAGCTGGCCGAGTCCCGCCGCGTGACCCACGCCAGCTTCTGGCTCGCCGACGAGGACGGGCTGGCCTACACCCACCTCGGCTACGTAGGCACGGAGCCACCGGGGCGCGTCGACGCCATCAAGGCGCGTACGTTCCTCGAGCGGCTGGCCAGCGATCGTATCGTGGCGGTCGAGAACGTCGAGGCCGAGCGCGACGCCCTGGTGGAGGCCGGAGCCCTCGAGGACCAGGAGCAGGTGGAGCGCATCGACCAGGTTCTCTCGGCGATGAGCGACATCCAATCGGCACTGGTCATTGGCTGCGTCAGCGGCGATCAGCTGCTGGGCTTCTTGTCGGTCAAGGATGCTCGCCTGGCGGGGGCCTTCTCCACCGAGGAGATCAAGGCGCTGGTGGGGCTGGCCGCCCAGGCCACCATCACCATCGAGAACTCGCGGCTGTTTGCCCGTATGCGTGAGCGCGACCGCCTGGCGGCATTGGGTGAGATGGCGGCGGGCCTCGCCCACGAGATCCGCAACCCATTGGGGGCCATCAAAGGCGCAGCCCAGCTCTTGGAGCCTGTACCCAGCGAGGGGTTGAGCGCTCCCGCGGTGGAGCCTTCGGACGACGTCACCAACGTCTACCTCGGGATCATCACCGAGGAGGTCAACCGGCTGAACTCTGTGGTCAGCCAGTTTTTGAGCTACGCCCGGCCGCTGAAGGGCAACAAGGACGCGATCGACGTCAACGAGGTCCTGGAGCGCACCCTGACCCTCATGTCGATGGACGAGCATCCGTGTGAGATCGAGTTCGTGGGGGCGCCGAATCTCCCGGCGTTGAGGACCGATCCGGAGCTGCTTCGCCAGGTGGCGCTCAACCTCGCGAGGAACGCGGTGGAGGCGATGGGTGAGCAGGGCGGCACGCTGACCATCACGACCACGTTGACGTGGCGTCGTCCGCCGGTGCCGTCAGGCAGCCGAGCCTCGGAGCGGGTCGCGTTCGTACGGATCCGGTTCGTGGATGAGGGACCGGGGATCCCACCCGAGGTCATGGAACGTCTGTTCATCCCATTCTTCACCACCAAGAGTGGCGGCACAGGGCTGGGGTTGGCGATCTGTCAGCGCATCGTGCGGAGCCTCGGCGGTTCGATCGATGTCTCCTCACGGGTGGGCAACGGCACGACCTTCAATATCTACCTGCCGGTGGGTGAGGCATCCGCGCGTCAGTCGGTGGCCTGAGACGCTGATGAGCTAGCGGTGTCTCCCAACCTGGTGTCCGCGCCTGGAATGCACCACCATGGAGTTGGGTTCCGTCCCATAGGAACTGCATCCCGCGGACTTGGACACCCAGGAGGCCTGCGAGCCCATGTCACTGACCAACGTACCCTTGCGTTTGACGACCGCCCTGTCCATTGGCGCCCTCCTGCTGGGCTCCGGCATCGCTTCGGCGGCACCTCCCACCAAACTGTGGTCGGAGAAGCCTACCGCCAAGCCGCTCAACCCCGATGCCCCCGTGAGCATGCGTGCCTTCGCCCGCCTGGCCAAAGAGCTGGGACCGGCGGTGGTGAACATCATGGTGCAGAAGAAAAAGTCGCGCGGTGGTTGGGGGGCCCCGAGTCCCCGTCGCGGGCAGTCTCTGGGCAGCGGATTCATCATCCATGCCGACGGCTACGCGCTGACGAACAATCACGTCATCGAGGGGGCTTCGGCCATCTCGGTCAAGCTGCGGAACGGCAACGCCTACACAGCCAAGGTCGTGGGAACGGATCCGAAGCTCGATGTGGCGCTGCTGAAGTTCAAGGCTCCCGGTGAGAAGCTGGCCATCGCCCCGCTGGCTGACAGCAACATCCTGGAGATCGGTGAGTGGGTCATCGCCATCGGCAATCCGTTTGGCCTCAACCACACCGTCACCGCGGGCATCGTCAGCGCCAAGGGGCGCCGCGATGTGCAGCCCGGCAACCGTCCGATGTACGCCAACTTCATTCAGACCGACGCGAGCATCAACCCGGGCAACTCGGGGGGGCCGCTCATCAACATCCGCGGCGAGGTGGTTGGCATCAACACGGCCATCAACTCGGCGGGGCAGGGCATTGGCTTTGCGGTACCGATCAACATGGTCAAGACCATCATCCCGCAGCTGGCGACCGGTAAGGTTCGGCGGTCCTTCCTGGGGGTGAAGATCGGCCCGGTCCCTGCCGAGCTGGCGCGACGTCGTGGGATGAAGCAGGCCTTCGGCGCGTTGGTCCACGAGGTGATTCGCGGCACACCGGCGGAGGCGGCCGGGGTGAAGGCCGGTGACATCATCACCCACTGGGAAGGCAAGGCCATCCGCCACTGGGGCGACCTGCCTTGGCTGGCGTCCACCGCCGGCGCCCGCAAGGTCGCAGTCCGACTCAAGCGCAACGCCAAGGAGCTGAAGCTGGCGGTGACGCTGAAGGTGAAGGACGACGCCCGGGTCGCCAGCGGACGCAAGCCCGCGGCGAAGTCTCAGGCGCCCGCGAGCGTCGTGGTGGAGTCGCTGGGTGTCCGTGTCATGCAGCTGCCCTCGCAGCTTCGCGGTCAGCTTCGACTGGCCCGAAGGGTTGGGGTCGTCGTCGCCGAGGTGGACCGTGGTAGCGCGGCCTACGCCGCAGGCCTGGAGGCCGGCGACGTGATCGTCGCTATCGACCACAAGTCGGCGCCTGCAGACCCGGCCGCCGTCAAGAAGATGCTGGACCGGATCCAGCGCGGCAGCATCGTGGCGCTGAACACCCTGCGGGGCGACCGCGAGATCTTCGTCACGTTCAAGAAATAGCCGCGGCCTGCTGGGCCGGTAGCGCCATCTCGCACACCTGACCGCGCAAACTGTGTCGTACAACTTGCGCTGTTGGGCCTGCCGATGCTAGCGCCTTCAAGATGGAAGCCAAACTCGATCGCCTTCCCGAAAGTATGGACGACCTCGACTTCATCGAAGCGAAGGTCCCCTACAAGCGTCGCATCTTCTGTAGCCGCAACCTGCGGCTCGACAGCGTCAAGTATGTCGGCTTCGACATGGACTACACGCTGGCGCTCTACCACGAGCAGATGGAGCACCTGCAGGCGGAGATGGTGCTCGAGGCGCTCGTCCACAAGCTGGGCTACCCCAAGGCGTTGCTGCAGCTGAAGTACGACCCGGGCTTCGCCATTCGCGGACTCACGGTGGACAAGGCTCACGGCAACGTCTTCAAGATGGACGCGCACCGGTTCGTCGGGAAGGTCTGGCATGGCGCCGCGCCTCTGGACCGGGAACGACGGCGTGAGATCTACTCCAACCGCCGCGTTGGCCCGGCCGACGATGACCTCGTCATGGTCGACACCCTGTTCTCGCTGCCCGAGATCAGCTTGTTCTGCCAGCTGGTGGATGCCTTCGACAACGGTCTTGCCACCAAAGAGGGCACCCCCGACTACGGCACCCTGTGGGAAGATCTGCGCCAGGGGATGGACTCGCTCCACGCAGACGGTTCGCTGAAAGAGCGGATCATGGCCGATATCGCCCAGTACATCGTGCGCGACCCGGAGCTTCCCGAGGCGCTGCATCGCTTCCGGTCATCCGGCAAGCGGCTGTTCCTGATGACCAACAGCGAGCCGCTGTACACGATGAAGGTCATGAGCTTCCTGCTCGATGACGCGTATCCCGGCTACGCCAAGTGGACCGACTACTTCGACTACACCTTCACATTCGCCAAAAAGCCGCGCTTCTTCGAGTGGGACGCACCTTTCTTTGAAGTGGACCCGGAGACGGCCGAGGTAGGGACGACCCCCGCCACTGCCATCATCCGAGGCGGCATGTATCTGGGCGGCAATCTGAAGCAGTTCAAGGAGTGGACCGGGATGGTCGGCGACGAGGTGCTGTACGTCGGCGACCACATCTACGGTGACATCCTCCGGTCCAAGCGCTACGCCGGCTGGCGAACGGCCATGGTGATTCAGGAGATGGAGCGCGAGCTCAGTCACATCAAGACCTACGCCGACCGCATCGCCGAACTCCATCAGCTGGAGGAGAAGCGGTTCAAGCTCAACCTCGAGCGCGCGGCGAAGGCGCTCGACGGCAACCGGGACGAGACGCTGTTGGGGTCGATCCGTGGCCTCAACAAGCAGATCGCTGGGCTCGAGCGCGAGACCGCCGAGGCGTTCAACCCCTATTGGGGCATGCTGTTTCGGGACCGAAGCGAGCTGAGCGCGTTTGGTGACCAGGTCGAGTCCTACGCCTGCGTCTACACCAGCCGGGTCTCGAACTTCCGGCTCTACTCGCCCATGTGGTATTTCCGCTCGCCGCGCGACCGTATGGCCCACGAGCTGAGAATGTGAACCCCATCCGGCCGGAGCGCCCGGTGGGATGGTGACAAAGCCAAGCGATGAACGACACGACATCTTCCCCCATTGTTCTGGCGGTCATCGCCGCACTCCTGATGCTGGGGGGATGTGCCCCCTCGACGTGGCAAGAGCGTGCCACGTCCGCCTTGAGTGCGGTGCAAGGCGGGGCCGGCGACGCGGCTGACGCGGTCAGGGCGGGAGAGCTCGCCCTGTTGGTCAAGGGCGACACCCCAAAGGCCCGCGCGCTGCTCGAAAGGGCCCTCAACGACGGCGGAGCCCCAGCGGCGGTGCGCGTTCGGGCGGCGCTCGCCCTGGTTCATTGGGGCCGCGTGACGGGTGGAGTGGCGGCGATCGCACATGCGGTGACGGTGGGCCTGCCGCTGGCTCAGCCGCAGCAGGCTCAGGCGCTTCTGGACAGCTGCGCCCTTGTGTGGGGCAACCTGGACGTCCCCGGAGGGGCTCCCGAACCACTGGTCAGCAGCATCCGAGCAGTTGCCAAGGGTCCTGGCGCTGGGTGGGAACCGGTCCGGGTCGCCGCGCATCGGCAGCTGCAGACGGTCGGGCGCATCGCCAAACCCCTCGACGCTCAGCGCGTCGCCTTCGAGGCCGGTGGGGTGGTGACCCGGTGGCGTCTGTCAGCACCGTGGGGCGACAGCCCAGCCTATGACGCGCGGCGTACGCTGGGGCCCGAGAAGCGGGTGCTCAGGCCTACCGAATCCACCGGCGTGGGCTGGGCCCGCAAGGCGCGCCGGACATGGTCGCTGACGTTCTCCGACGGTGAGCTCACTTTCCCCGATATGCCGCGAAGGGGCGGAGTCGGCTATGCGGAGGCCTGGATCGAGGTACCGGCCGCCGCAGCCGACCGCCGCGTCGTGCTCTACCTGGAGTCCAATCGGGATGCGTCGTTGTGGGTGCAAGGGACGCGCGTGGCGGAGCTTGATCGGCTGGTCAAGCGGCAGGCGTGGCAGGCCCGCGCCGGCGTTGTGCTGCCGCCGGGGACCACCCGGCTGCTGGTGAAGCTGTCCAGCGATCAGCCTGGCGGGTTCGCCCGAGTCAGGGTGTCCCCACTGATGGGGCCGACCCCGATCAACCTGGCCGCCGCTCCTGGCAAAAGCCTGTCGACTGCTTCGGTGAAGACCTTTGCGCCGCCGACCTCCTCGGGCGCGGCGACCGGTGGACCCATCGCTGTGGGCGATGGTGAGGCCGTCGTCGCGGCCTTCGCGGAGTTTGATGCTCTATTGGTCCGTCCGTTGAGGGACATCGACACCGCCTACCAACAGCTGGCGCGCATCGCCGCGGCGGTGCCGGAGTATCCGGGGGTGGCGTTGGCTCAGACGCGCCTGTACCGAGCCGATGGCGATCTGGGTGGCGCTCAGTCTCGCGGGCGGCGACGGACTGCGCTAGAGCGGGTGTTGAAGACCTGGCCCCGCAATCTTCCAACGCTGCGCAAGATGGCCAAGCTCGAGCTGGCCGACGGTCGCGCCGACGAGGCTTTGGCGGTGCTTCGCAAGGCCGTCGAGGTCGGCCAGCGGGACCTGGGCACGCGTCTTCTGGAACTGGTGTTCTATCGGCAGCGCGGCTGGGAGGCTGAAGCCATCGCCGCAGCCCGCGGCCTTGAGTCGCGGGGCAGTCACTCGCCGCGCGTGCTGCAGGAGGTGTTCGACACCTACCGCAAGTCGGGCCGGGCTACAGACGCGTCGCGGGCCCTGGCCGCGCTGGAAAAGGCCTATCCCCAGCAAGCCGTGGTGCGCCGGGCGCGACTCCTGGGCGACCGTGAGAAGCTCGAGGAGCGCGCGGCGCTGCTTCTAGAGCACTGGGCGCGCCATCCACAGCGGCTCTCGTTGGCTCAGCGGGCGGTTCGAGCGCTGCGGGCCGCGGGTAAGCCAGCTGCGGCTTCGGTGGCCTTGGGCAAGGTGCTACAGATCCGGCCCGAGGACCCATGGGCGCTGGCTGAGAAGGTTCACCTGGCCATGGACCGTGGCGATACCGCGGCCTCGCGCCGGGCGGTCGACCGGGCGCTAAGCTTGAGGCCTGACCTATTGCAGCTGGAGGCGCTCAAGTACTGGCTGCTGGGGCAGCAACCCCCGCTGAGCGACGTGGCCGACAGTCAGATGCTGGTCGACGCCTATCGGAAACGAGCGTCCAAGCCCGAGGCGGGTGGCGCGCTGGCGGACTATCCCGTGGTGACGCTGTTGGACCGGACCGTCGTCGATGTCGGGCCCGACGGACTGACCCGGGAACTCACGCACGTCGTGCGCGTGGTGCAGAGCAAGGCCGGCGCGGACAAGCTCGGCGAGCTGCGGCCTCCTCCAGATGCCCAGCTGTTGTTGGTCCGGACGCTCAAGAAGGACGGTCGCGTACTCTGGCCCGACCGGGTGCGGGGCAAGCCGGATTTGAGCTTCAGCGGTCTCGCTCCGGGCGACGCGGTCGAGTGGGCGTGGATTCGACGCAGCGACGTGTTGCCCGAGGAGGGCGGCTACATGACCGGCCTGGGGTTCGCCGTCTGGAGCATCCCGACCTTGCGCAAGGAAGTGGACATCGCGGTGTCGACCAAGTTCCGCCTCGAGCTCCACGCACACAACGGTGCGCCCACGCCGAAGGTGAGCCTGGTTGCCGGCAACAACCCGGACGCGGCACGGCAGCTCTACCGTTGGGCGGTGGATGGGCTGATGGCGGTCCCCAGGGAGCCGCTGGCGGTCAGCGCCCGTCTTTTCTTCCCCTACGTCGACCTCACGCTCTGGCCGGCGGTGAAGGACCGCAAGGCGGCCAAGCGCGCAGAGGCCTGGCGAGCCGTGGCACGAAACTACTCTGGGCGTCTGAGCCGGCTGACCCAGGTCGGGCCGCGGTCGCGCAAAGGCGCCGAAGAGATGCGCGTACGGGCCAAACGGCGCGGCGGAATGCAGGCCGTATGGGCGGCCTTCGACTATGTCAAAGAGGAAATCAACCACGCCGAGCGGCTCAATCAGTTCCGCGCCTCCGCCGAGCAGGCATTGGCTGCTCAGAAGGGCAACCGGAATGTGGTGCTCACCGCCATGGCCAAGGCGCTCGGTGTCGGGGCCGACATCGTTCTGTGCTCACCGCGGCCTCACGGTGCTGCCGTCGATGCCGCGGCGCCATTGCCCAACGCCAACCGGTTCTTCTACCCGGTCGTCCGGATGAACAGCGGCAAGAAGGTGACCTACGCCGACCCGTCGCGACCCTACAACCCCTTCGGGGTCCTGCCGAGGTCGCTGTACGGCTCGCGCTGCCTGGACCTGACGGCGGCGTCCAAGGATGACTCGACCCTTCAGACCGCCTTCCTGACCCTCCCGTCGTACGACCTGTACGAAGGCACGCTCATCGGCTGGACCTTCGACATTCAGGTTACGGTGGACGCTACTGGCTCGGCGCGTGGAACCCTCGAAGGTGTCGGGTTCGGGCCGGTGGCCAGCGGTTTGCGGCACGTCTACCTCAACGCCGACGAGCGTCGCCGCGAACAGCTGTGGCAGCAGTGGACCGCGTCAGTACTCAAGGGCGCGCGTGTCGTGGATTGGGAGGTGGTCGACGAGATCGACGCGGACAAGCCGGTTGCGTGGCGGGTGGAGTTCACCATCGCCAACTTCCTCAACAAGGACGGCGCCGGGCTGGCCAAGCAGCGCCTGACCACGAACACGCTGGCCCACTATCTCGGGTCGGTGCCAACGCTGTCAGCGATGACCCGCCTGCCGAGGCGTTCGACGCCGCTGGGCCTGCAGCCTCACTTCGAGGAGGTGCGCCTTCAGATCGACTTTCCCAAGAAGGCCGGCTGGAAGGCGCGGACAACGCTCAAGGACCTCAACGTCGACAGGGACGGGTTCGCGGCTCATCAGCACATCACCATCAAGGACCACAAGCTGGTGGTTGAGCGCGACCTGACCATCGGGCCGGGACGCATCGCTGCCGGCGAGTATGACGCCTTCCGCAAGCAGGTACTCAGCGTGATTCAAGGGTTCTCCCGGGGGGTGACCTATGGCCAATGACGGGACGATGCTCAGCTACCCCGAGGCGTATGTCCGACACACCCCGCTGCCACCGCCGGCTGGGGTCAGAGACCTGGGGCCAGCCGCGGCGGCGCCGGTCTATTCGGTGCAGAACACGCTCCTCGGAGTCATGCGGCAGCATGGCTATGAGCGGGTGATGACGCCTTCGTTCGACGATGTACGCGCGCTGGCGCCCAGCGGCGAGCCTGCGCATGGGCTGTTCCGGTTCGTCGACCCAGATACCGGTCAGGTGGTGGCGCTGCGCGACGACGTGACGCCTCAGGTGGCCCGGCTGGTGGCGACCCGGTTGGACGCCGACGCCGCGCCCTATCGCCTCTGCTACAGCGCGCGCGTCTATCGCCAACGCTCCCACTTCGGGATCGCGCCGCGCGAGCTCATTCAGGCCGGTGCCGAGCTCATCAACGCTGGCGGGATGGCCGCCGATCTGGAGATCCTGGAGCTTGCCGTCCGTTGCGCCGAGGCGCTGGAGCTCTCCCACGAGCTCACCTTTGCCCTGGGACACTCGGCGGTGGTGCGCGAGCTGCTGCTGGTGGTGGGCGAGAAGATGGGGGCTGTGGTGCAAGCGGAGGTCGCCGACGCGTGCCGGCGTCGGGCCTTGCCCCGATTGGCCTGCCTGGCGCCAGAACCGGCGCTGGCTGAGGCGTTTGCATTGGTGCTCGTGGGAGATAGCGAGGAGGCGGCGCGGGTGATCGGGGATGTCAGCCCGAAGGCAGCCCTGGCGCTCGAGGAGCTCGAAGAACTGCGGCGCGCGGCCGCCGAGCGTCTGCCAAAGACACGCTGGACGTTGGACCTGGCGGGGTCCCGTGGCTTCGACTACTACACTGGGTTCAGCGTCATGGGGCTGCTGGACGGGGTAGGGCGGCCGCTCGTCAGCGGTGGCCGTTACGACGACCTCGTGGGCCGGTTTGGGCCCGACATGGACGCCGTCGGCTTCATGGTCGACGAGCAGGCCGTGCTCGAGGCCCTGACGATGCGAGGGCGTGCGGTGGTTGCGGGGCTCCGTGATGTTCTCGTGGTGACCCGCGAGGGGGATGAAGCCCTCACCGGAAAACTCGTCGGCGCCCTGCGAAAGGACCTGTTGGGAGTTCCCTTGACCGTGGTGCGATCCATCAACCCATACAGGTGGTGCGACTACGCCGACGACGTGCTCGTCGAGCGGCTCGTGCATCGTCGCTTCAAGCGGTTGGTTTTCGTAGACCAGGATGGCTTCGAGCTGGTAGAGGCTTCCGGGACGCGCCGGCGCCTCGGTGATGTGGCGGAGGTGGTGAGCGCAGCCCGGCACTGACCTGCACCAAGGATGAGAACATGCCGAGCGCGGTCGTCATTGGGGCCCAGTGGGGCGACGAGGGTAAGGGCAAGGTCGTCGACGCGTTGGCCCGCAAAGCCGAGTACGTCGTGCGCTTCCAGGGCGGCAACAATGCCGGTCACACCCTTGTGGTGGCAGGCGAGAAGACCATCCTGCATCTGATCCCGTCGGGCATCCTGCGGCCTGACGCGGTCAACATCATTGGCCAGGGATGCGTCATCGACGTCAAGGTCCTGCTGGGGGAGATCGACACGCTCGTGGAGCGGGGGCTGTTGCCCGCCGATGACCGCGGCGCCAAGCGGCTGCGCGTGGGACGCGACGCGGCGGTGATCATGCCCTATCACGTGCAGCTCGATCAGCGGCGCGAGGCGCGGCTGATGAGCAAGGCCGGGGGCAAGCTTGGCACCACGGGCCGTGGAATCGGGCCGACATACGAAGATGTTGCCGCTCGCCGGGCCGTGCGCATCGGCGATCTTCTGAACCGGGACCGCCTGCGCGTGCGCCTCGAGCGCGTCCTGGAAGAGAAGAACGCGTTGCTGTCCTGGCTCGGCGGCGAGCCGTTCGAAGTCGACGCCCTTATCGACCAGATGGCGGCGCTGGGGGAGCGTATCGCGCCCTACGTGGACGACAGCGGCCGGGTGGTGCGGCAGGCCCTCGCCGACGGGCGCCACGTGCTGTTCGAGGGCGCCCAGGGGGCGCTGTTGGACGTTATTCACGGGACGTATCCGTACGTCACCTCATCCCAGACCAACATGAGCGGAGCCGCGCATGGCGCCGGTGTTGCAGCGAGCACGTTGGAGCGCGGCATCGGCGTGGTGAAGGCCTACCAGACTCGGGTGGGCGCAGGGCCGTTTCCGACGGAGCTCGACGACGCGGTGGGGCAGAAGCTGCGGGATGTCGGCCAGGAATACGGCTCCACGACGGGACGTCCGCGACGCTGCGGCTGGCTGGACCTGGCGGCGCTTCGATACAGTGTGCGCATCAACGGGTTCACGGCGCTGTCGCTGATGAAGCTCGACGTGCTGAGCGGGCATGACAGCCTCAAGGTGTGCACCGGATACACCCTGGCGGATGGGTCCGCGCTCGATGAGCTCCCCACCGGGGCGGAGCTGGACGGCGCAACTCCCGTCTACGAGACCGTCGCCGGTTGGCCTGAGGACATCACCAAGGTCCGCACCCTCGAGGGCCTACCCGAGGCCGCTCGCGCCTACGTTCGCTTCATCGAGGAGTCGGTGGGTGTACCCGTCGCGCTCATCGGCGTGGGACCGGGCCGAGAGGATGAGATCGTCTGCCACCAGCTCTGGTAGCGTCTTCTTCGCTTGACCGCGGTCGCCGTGGCGCCTAGGTAACCGGCTGAACGTAGTACGAGTGGACCGGATGGTCGCCGGTACGTGGGGTTCGCCCTGCATGCGGGAGGAAAGTCCGGGCTCCAAAGGGCAATGGTGCTGGATAACGTCCAGCGAGGGTGACCTCAGGGAAAGTGCCACAGAAAGCAAACCGCCCCGACGACGTCCGGCGGCGACGACGGGGTAAGGGTGAAAGCGTGAGGTAAGAGCTCACGGCGCCCCATGGTGACATGGGGGGCGGTAAACCCCACCTGGAGCAAGATCGACAAGGGACTGACCGGTTCGCCGGTCGCGGGCGGCCCGCCCGATGTCCCGGGTAGAATCGCTGGAGCGGCGTGGTAACGCGTCGCCTGGATGAATGGCCATCACGCCTGTGGGGGTGACCCTGTGGGTGGACAGAACTCGGCTTATGGGCCGCTCGTGCTGCGTTCTTTTTCCGCCACCGCGAAGCTGGCAACGACAAAGGCAACACGCCCGTTGCGGCCGCGTCCTGGCTGGACCGACACGTCGTAGTCCACCACGTCATCGTTGCGCTGGAGCGCGATGCGAATGGGGCCGGGCTGACGACCGCGCATGACACGGTCAAGGGCGTCCGAAAAGCGGTCTGCGTCGGCCCCACCCAGCACCGACGTCAACTGGGTGCCGTGGTAGCCGACAGCCAGCTCGAACAGCTTCACGAACGGGCGATTGGCGTGCTCGATCCGCGCGCGGGTGTCCAAGACCGCCAGGGGCGTGTCGAGCCGTCCAGCCAGCAGGTCGATGCGCTGCCGGTCCTCGTAGATGCGGTCGCGCTTGGCGTCGTCGATGGCGGCGAGCTGGTCCATCATCCGGTTGAACGCCGTCGACACGCGGCCCATCTCATCGTCGCCGACGACGCGCGCTTGAACATCCAGCCGCCCCTGTCCGGCCGCCTGCATGACCGATTCGAGGTGCCCCAGCGGCGCCACCAGCCGCGTGGGCAGAAGCAGGATGACCAGCGCCAGGTAGACCAGCGTCAGCAGCACCAGCGTGATGAGGTACCGGTTGGCGGCGTCCACCTCGGCCCGGATGGAGCGGCCAGCCTCAGCGACCTCCTTGGACAGTGCACTGCGCAGCGCATGGATCGAGGCCAACAGGCGCGACTGAGCGCCTCCGAGCCTCACCCGGCCGTCGTCGACGCGCTCGAAGCGGCGCGCCAGTTGCCACATGTCGAGGGCGGACGCGCCCAGCAACCCGAGGCGGAGCTGAATGACGCGCCGCTCCAACGTGTCGAGCCGGTCCAGCGCCTGCTCGACCGTGGGCTCGGGGGTGTCCAGGCGCCACTGAAGAGCGCCCAGATCAAGCTCCGAGCCCGTTGCCAGCAGCTCGGTCACGACGGCGCTGTCGAGCGGTTCCTGGTGTCGGATTCTGTGGCGCTCAGCGTCCACCGCGAGTTCGAGTGCCTGCACCGACCGACGGACGGCGGCGAGCAGAGGCAGATGCTTGGTGGCGACCGACAGCCCGTCCAGTTTGGCGATGGCCGCGTGCGCCAGCTTCCAGCCTTCATCAGCGGCGGCAACCGGCGTATCTTCTGGGGTGCTCCCCCGGGGCACCGCCAGCAGGGGTTCGCTGATGAGCGGCCGCACCGCCGCATCCAGGTCCTCCAGTGCCCCCTTGGTCAGGGCGAGCTCGTCAAGCCGCTCCCCTGCAGCGAAGAGGTCCACCATATAGACGACCGTCAGGGTGATCTGCGGAATCAGCAGCAGCACGACGCCCACCAGGGCCATGGTCACCCGACCACGGACTCCGGCCTGGCGGATGCTCAACCGTCGAGCCAGGGCACCCAGCCGGAGTCGCTGCCAGGCGCCGCCCTCTCGGGGGGAGCGTGGAGCTGCCAGGGGATCCTCAGACGCCAAGCTGGAGCTCCCGAATCTGCTGTGGCGTACCCACAGCGGCCACGAGGTCTCCTTCTGAGATCACCGCGGTGCCATCGAAGGTGGTCACGACGAGGCGCTCGAAGTGGGTGTCGCCATCGAGGCCCGTTGCAGGCACGTGCCTTATCAATGCGGTCACTTTGACCCCGAACCGTTCCTCGATTCGGCACGCCGACACCGTCTGTCCAAACCAGGTGGGCGGCGCTGCCAGCTCGATGAACTCCTGGCCGGTGCTCAGCGCGACCCGCTCTCTCAGCTCCGGCTCTACCAGTCGGTGAGCCAGACTCTCTGCCACCTGGCGTTCCGGGTTGAGGACCTCGTGGGCACCCACCAGTCGCAGAATGCGTTCATGCAAGGCCCCCTGGGCGCGGGCGACGATGTGACGCGCGCCGAGCTGCCCCAGTTGTGCCGTCACCAACGTCGAAACCGCCAGATCGCGGGCGATGGCGACGATGATGGTGTCAGCGTCCTCGACACCACTGGCCCGAAAGGCGACCTCGTCCGTGGCGTCCAGCACCACCGCCTGATCCACCCGCTCGCGCCACAGCGCCACCGTGGTCGGGTCCCGGTCGATCGCCAGCACCTCGGCGCCCAGCTCGGTGAGCCGCTCGGCCACACGTGCGCCGAAGGTTCCCAGGCCGATGACGGCGAATCGCTTGATGGGCATGGTGGCAGTCCTGGGGTTGGGGTTGAGGGTGTCAGCCAACAACGACACGGGCTTCAGGGTACTCGAACTGGCCATCGCGGTTCTGCTGGCCGACGGCCAACGCCACGGTGAGAGGGCCCAGGCGTCCGATGAACATCAGAGCGATCACAATGCCTTTGCCGATCCCGTCAAGCTCACCCGTAGCGCCCATCGACAGCCCGGCGGTGCCGAGGGCGCTGATCGTCTCGAACAAGAGCTGCTCGAATGCGATGTGCGGCTGCGTCATCACCAGCAGCGCGAGGCCCACCACGGCCACCGTCACCGCGATGGCGACGATGGCGATGGCTCGGGTGACCACCGACGACGCGATGGTGTGGTTCCAGAGCTCGACCCGGCCTCGGTTCAGTAGCGCCGCGCGCACTGCAGTGAAGAGCACGCCTACGGTCGTGGTCTTGATGCCACCACCGGTAGACCCGGGGCTGGCACCGATGAACATCCAGACGCAGGCAATGACGACCATGGCGCGCGACATCTCGCCAAGGTCGACCGTGTTGAATCCGGCCGTGCGGAACGAGACCGACTGAAAGAAGCTGGCCAACAGCTTGTCGCCGATGGGGAGCCCCGCGAGGCTTCGGTGATACTCGAGGAAGAAGAAGAGGATCGTGCCACCGACGATGAGGGCGATCGTCATAATGACCACCAGCCGCACCTGCACCGACAAACGGCGCCACGACGCGGATGGACCATGGCGCCAGGTTTCGGCGGACGTGAGCACGCTCACTACGACGAAACCCAGTCCCCCTGCGATGATCAGGAGCGCGTGGACAAGGTTGATGATCCAGTCTCCCGAGAAGCTGGAGAGACTGTCGCCGAAGAGTGAGAAGCCCGCGTTGCAGAAGGCACTGACCGAATGGAACACCCCGATCCAGACCGCCTCTGACACTGGAACATCCAGAGCCGACATGGACGACAGGCGTGCGGCGAGGGCTGCTGCGCCGACGAACTCCACCACGAAGGTCATGACGAAGATGGCGCGGAACGTGCGGGCGAGGGCCGTGGCGGAGCTCTCCTCCAGCAGATCCTGCATCAACCGCTGATCTCTGAGTCGCAGGCGTCTCCCGGACAGGACCAGGGTCGCCGCCGACAGGGTCATGATCCCCAGCCCGCCAATCTGGATGAGCACGAGGATGACGAGTTGCCCAAACCGGGTAAACGTCTGACGCGTAAGGTCTTCGTGAACGTCCGCCACCGTGTTGACCGTGGCCAGACCGGTGACGCACGTCGCCGATGTACTCGTGAAGACCGCGTCCAGCGGCGCAGCGCCCAACCCATCGGTGGTCGCCCGAGGGAACGTGAGCAGCACGCTTCCGATCCCGATGGCCAGCAGGAAGCTGAAGACCAGGATCTTGGCCGGATGCGACCGCAACGACTCCGCGTAACGTTGATAGCGTTTGCTCCTCGCCAGAAGCTTCAGCAGCACCAGGCTCTGGCGAAGGAACAGGACCAACGCCCACAGGGCCATCGGTTCCGTGTTGCCCGGGGCCACCTGTCCGATGGCGACGATGAGCGCGACCACCAGCAGCGAGGTCTCCGGCCACAAGCGCCTCAGCACCGTTCGCCGCTCGGCCCCCTTCGCCGCGAGCAGCTGGCGGCCATCCACCCATGCGCTGAGCGCTACGGCCAGCCAGACGACGGCGTCGGCGACGCCCGCCAGGACCGGGCTCTCGATGAGCTCGTAGCCCTCTTTGCCAAGAAGCGCGCAAAGGGCGAGCGCGCTGCTCCAGGCTACCCACGACTGCAGGGTCTACCTACTTGGGCTGCATCTGGCGCTTCGCTTGCTGCAGGTACTTGCGCGCCAGCAGGTTCGACGAGTCCAGGTTCTTGGCCTTGGCGAAGTACTTGGCCGCCAGGGAGTACCGCCCGTTTTTGTAGGCGCCCATCCCGAGCTTGAGCAGGCGAGCGCTCTCGGCTTTGTTCTGCGCCGGGCTCTTGGGCGGGTCCTTCTTGGCGACTTCCTTGGGCGGGTCTTTCTTCTTGGGCGGGTCTTTCTTCTTGGGCGGGTCTTTCTTCTTGGGCGGGTCCTTCTTCTTGGCCAGCGCCTCCGCCTGCTTCTTCTTGTTGCGGGCCCGGGCCAGGGCCTCCTTGGCCGCCGAGTAGCTGCGGTCGAGGTTGTAGGCGGTGGAGTAGTGCCGGATGGCCCCCTTGAGGTCTCCCCGGGCCTCCGCCTGGGAGCCTCTTGCGTAAGACTCCTGAGCCTGCGCGCGCTTGTTGGTTTTCTTGGGTGGGTCCTTCTTCTTGCCCTCGACCGTCTTTTTGGCCTCTTCGGCCTTCTTGGCCTCAGCAGCCTTCTTGGCTTCTTCAGCCTTCTTGGCCTCCTCGGCCTTCTTGGCCTCCTCGGCCTTCTTGGCCTCCTCGGCCTTCTTGGCTTCTTCAGCCTTCTTGGCCTCTTCGGCCCTCGCCTCCGAGGTCGTGCCGGCGTCTGGCGCCGCCGCCGTCGTTGCGGCGTCCGGTGCGGGAGGCGTCGGATCGGCCTTGGCCGCTGCCGCGTCAGGTGTGACGCCGGCATCGGCCGTCGCGGTCGGCGCGGGAGCCGCGCCTCCGGCGCTGGCGATCGGTCCGGTGGTGGTGGCCCCCTTCTTGTCGGCCCTTTCGCCCGCAGACTGCTTCCACTTCTTCGCCTTCGAGAGGGCTTCGCTCTCACCGGCTTCGGCGACCGGCTTGGGAGGCGGCGGATCGCCTCCGCTGAACGCCACCATCAGGATCGCCACCACGATCGCGGCGGCCGCCGCGATCCCCACCAACACCATTGGCGACATGCGCGACGGGTTGCCGAAGGGCTCGTCGTCGTCCAAATCGTCGTCGTCGAACCCGAGCGAGGCCGACTCCGAGGCAAACCAGTCGTCCGCCTCGGCAGCGGGGGCTTCTGGCTCGGGCTTCGGTTCTGGTTTGGGCTTGGCCGATGAACGCGACTTGGGCACCACCGCTGCATGGCTCACCAGTGTGGCCTGGGAGACGACGGTGTCGGTATCCGGCTCGGTCTCGGTCTCGGTCTCGATCTCGTTAGCCGGCTGCGTGGCGGCCGTGGCGGCGTCGCTGAGGTCCGCCGAGGCGGCGCCCATGGCGCCGAAGGGCTGCGTGCTATGGCGTTTTCGCCCAACTGGAGCGGGTGCGGCGGCCTCCGGCTCCTGCAGCGGCTCAGAGACATCGGCCACCGGCTGCGTCTCTTCGACGGGTTCCGGCGCGCTGGTGTCCTTGGTCACCGCGCCGGCCATGAACAGCGTGGACGAGCGTTTCTTGCCGGTGTCGTCGCTGGCTGCGGCAGCGGGCTCCGGGGGAGCTTCTTTGGCGCTGCCCGCGCGCGCGATATCGGCGGCGGTCAGCGCCCCCATCAGCAGCTGGGTCTTCTGCGCCTTGGGCTTGGCAGGTGCCGCCTCGGCAGCGACCAGCTCGGCACCCATCTCGCCGGTGATGAGCCCGGACAGGGCCGCCCCGAGGTCGTCGGGCCCGTTGTAGCGAGCGGGGGTCTTCTTCTCCAGGGCCTTGAGCGCGACGTCCTGGAACGGCTTGATGTGGGCGACCTTGGCGTAGCGCAGGTTGAGCGCCAGCGGCTTTTCGAAGATCTGACGCTTGAGCGTCGTCGACGCCGTCGCCGTCTTCATGGTCGGTGCAAACGGCGCTTTGCCCCGAATGCCCTCGTACAGCAACGTACCCACCGCGTAGGCGTCTCCGGCTGGGCTGGCTGGCTTACCCTTGCAGAGCTCGGGCGCCATATAGGCCGGGTCTCCCAGGAAGGGATCCTTCTTGCGCGTCGACGAGTAGGTCGCCACGGCTTCGGTCAGGCCCCACCCGTAAACCTGAACCGTGAAGGTGTCCCCTTCGGGCTTAAGCCTTACCAACTCGCCGTTGAGGGTTCCGTGGGTCCCGCCGGCCTTCAGGGCCTGGGTGATCTGGTGGCCAATCTGGGCGGTCTTGACCGCATCCAGGGTCCCGTCGGTCGCGGCCGCCTCACTGAAGGAGGTCTCTCCGAAGAGACCGGCCGCCAACCAAGGGCGGTCGCCTTCCACACCGTAGTCCGCCCAGGGGGCCACCGATGGAGACTCGATGGCATGGGTCGCCTCAGCGATGACGCCGATGTCCTCGGCGTCCAGCCCCAGCCGAGCGTCCAACAGCAGGACCAGGACTTGACCGCCCGAACCACTGCCGATCCAGAGCTCCCCGTAAGGGAGGTCGGTGCGTTTGTCGTCGAGGGTGTACGGGCCGGCTTTGCCGCTCATTCAAGGCACCGCCTGACATGGGTGGGACGAAGACTCTAAACGACCGCCCGGAGCCGCGCAACAGCGCGTCCAAACGGCTTGGGCGGCATCGCATGAGCAAAAACCATCCACCGGGAACAACGGACCCGGTTGTGGTGTCATTCCTCTGACGTGAGGCATGGTAGTCAGGTGAAGCGCACGCTGTCCCACACAGTAGATAGCGCCTTGGTGGTCCTCGGGTGTGTCCTGGTGGTGGGCGCCGAGGCCCGATCGGCCAGCCGTGTGCCGCTGGTTGCCACGACGGTTTCCGAGCAGCTTCGACCCATCGCTGCCCGGCCTGCCGCCGCCGACGCGTATGCACGCCTGCTGCGGGTGCTGCCGGCTCTGGACGCCCTGTCGCCCTCTCAGCAGCAAGCTGCGCTAAAACGCATCCTCCGAGCGAGCCAGCGCAGCGCCCCTCGCATGGCGGCACGGGTCCGCTTCGAGCTGATGCGTTTCAGCACCACTGAAGCCGCCCGGTCGGATGCTCGCAAGCTGGGTTTCATGACCGATTGGGCGGCAGCGGGGCCGTTCCCGGCCCCACCGTCCGACCCCTTGAGCCCCCATCTCGAGCTTCTCGGAGCAGTCACCCCCACGCTGGGAACGGAGACTCCGGGGCTCGGAGGCGTCGTGACCTGGCGCCGCCATCGTGACCATGGGCCACCAGCGGGAACGGGGTTTGGACACCTGCTCCGGCGTGAAGAGCTGGCCGCGGCACATCTGGTCACCGTCGTCGACGTTCCACGCCGGACCCGAGCGACGCTCACCCTCGGGGCCGCCGGGGCGGTGGCCGTGAGTCTCGACGGCAAAGTGCTCGGGGTTCGTCGTGCGCTGGCGTTCGGAGCTCCCGACCAGCTCGAAGCCGACGTGACCCTGAGCGCCGGACGCCATGTGTTGGCGGTGACGATCGTGCACCACGCCATGGGGCGAAACACACTGTACGCGCGCTTCGTCGATGGGCGCGGCAAGGCGTTGCCTCTTCTCCACGGCCCCCCCACGGCCAGGGACAGGTGGCCGTCGACCGCCAGAGCGACCCGCGACAAGGCGCCGCGTCTCAGTGACGGTAGCGCGCTGCGGGCGGTCCGTGGGCGGCCACTGATGGCCGCCATCGTTCGTCGCAGCCTCGGGCTGCCTGATCTGAGCGGGGTAGGCGCGAGCGCTGCACTGCTCGAGGACCTGATGCTCACCCGGGAGGCCAGCCAGCTCCCTCCCGAGCAGCTCCTGTTGGCGTTGCTGCACGTGCCTCGGGCGGAGGCCAGAGCCAGCATTTTGCTACATCTTCGGGCCAACGGGCGGGGTGGCGCCGGGGTCAGCGGCGACGGGCCACTGGTCGTCGCCCTGGCGGACCTGGCGGCCGAGAAGGGGCAGGTGGTTCGGGCCGAAGGGCTCCTGGCCGACGCCCGAGGCGCGGTGACGACGCCACATCGCGCGCACCGCCTGGTGACCGCGCGGGCCCTGCGAGGCGACTCGCCCGCCCGCGCGTGGCGCATTCTCGACGCCGGGCTTCGGGGTACCGGGCCTCCCGTCTCCGAACGCTGGCTTCGTGAAGCAGCGGCGGTGGCGGCAGACATCGGCCGGCACGATCGCGCGGCCGCGCTCTGGCGGCGCTTGGCGGCTGCGACGCCCTCCGATGTGGAGGTTCGGGCGGCACATGCGCAGGCGCTGGTGAGCATCGGTCAACCCGGTCAGGCCATCGCCGCGCTGGAGGGGGCAGGTCAGGCGCGTCCTGACCTGGCCGGCTACCAGCTGGAGGCGGCGCGACTGGCCCTAGACTCCGGACGTTTGCCTGCTGCCCGCAGCCTGGCGGCAGGCTTGGAGGCTTCGGTCGGGTTCCTCGATGCTGACGCCCTCGAAGCGCTGGGGCGCCTGTTCGAGCGACTCGATGCCCCGCAACGCGCTCTGGCGGCCTATAATCACGCCCTGAAACGGCGCCCCACATCGCCGGAGTTGCGTGCCGCCGTGGAGCGGCTCGATCCACGCCGACGGCGCGCCCTGCCGTTTACGGTCCGCTACGACGAGGCCATGGCGGGGCGTCCATCGCGGGCGTCGAAGGCGTTGTTCGAGGTGCTCAGTGAGGAGGTCCATCTCGACGTTCACGCAGACGGTGGGTTCACCAAGCACTCCCAGCGCTTCGTGCGGGTCCACGAGGTGCCAGGGGACCGCGAAGCACGCACCAGCTTCCTGCGCTTTGACCCGTCGCAAGAAGCGGTGCGGATCATCGCAGCCAATGTTCACCGAAATGGGCTGACCCTGCCTGTGCTGCAGCGGGACATCGTCCAGGTATCAGAGGCCTGGTACGGCCTGTACTACGACCAGCGCGAACTGGGGGTGCCCTTCGATGATCTGGAGCCCGGCGACGTCATCGAGATCAGCTACCGGTCCGAGAGCATCGTGGCGCCGGCGCTCAAGGGTGCGTTCGACTGGATCGAGCTGATTCAGGAGCGTCATTACAAGCACCGGGCGCTGATGACGGTGACCACTCCGCCGGCGCTGGACCTGCAGACCCGGCTCAACGTCCCCGCGGCGCTGGCGACGGCGGGGGTCTCGTCGGTTCAGCGGCGCAAGACCCTCGCCGACGGCCGTCTGGAACGCTCCTGGCTGGTTACCGACATCCCGGCGTTGGATACCGAGCCGTTGATGCCGGGCGGTGCCGAAGTGGCGCTGTTGTGGCAGGCATCCACCCACAAAAGCTGGGTCGAGCTGGCACGTCGCTACCAACGGCTCGTCGACCCCCAGCGGATCGTCACTCCGGCTATGCGCCGTTGGTTGGCACGCAAGAAGGCCCGGGCGAAGTCACGCAGGGCGCTGACAGAGGCGATCGTGGAGGGGATCACGAAAGAGATTCGCTACGTTGGCCTCGAGTTCGGGATTCACGGCTACAAGCCCTACCGGACCGATCAAGTCTGGGTGCGTCGGTTCGGCGACTGCAAGGACCAGGCGACGCTGATGACGACGCTGTTGGGCGAAGTCGGCATCACGGGCCAGGTTGTTCTGGTACGCACCCGCAAGCACGGTCGCATGCCTGACGCGCTCCCGGCGCTGGCGCTGTTCGACCACGCCATCGTGTACCTGCCGGAGCTCGACCTCTACGTCGACCCGACCGTCCGCACCTATGGACTTGGCGAGCTGCCCGGCGAGGATCAGGGAACACAGGTGCTGGTGCTGGGCGAAACCGACCTCAAGAAGCCGCTGTTTCGCCGCACGCCCCCGTCGGACCCGACCGCCACCGGCATCAGCGGCACGTATAGCATCCACCTCAACGGCTCAGGTCGGGCGCGGGTGAAGGGAGAGGTGAAGGTCAGCGGTTCCATGGCCCCGCGGTACCGCGAGAAGCTGGCTCCCAGGGACACCCGCGAGCAGCGGCTCGAGAAGATCCTCAACGTGCGCTATCCGGGATTTGCGCTGGAGGCGTTTGACGTCAGCGACCCGACCGACCTCAAGGCGCCATTGACGATCACGTTCCAGGGAGAAGCTCCGCAGCTGGCCACGCGAGCGGGGGCGGCGCTGCACGTGACGTCGCCGGCCGGTGGGACCGGCTTTCTGGCCCGCCTGGCCTCGGACAGCAAACGGTCCCACGCCCTGGTGGTGGGGCCACCCGCCACCCACCGCTTCTCGTTCACCTACCGGCATCCCCTGGGCTACGCACTCAGTGAGCTCCCCGCGAGCCGCACCGGGACGTCGCGGTTCGGGACGTTCCGAGTCACCTGGAAGGCTACCGAGCAGGGCGCCAGCGCCAAGACCGAGCTGACGCTGCGTCAGGACCAGGTCTCCCCGGCGGACTATCCGGCGTTCCGGGCCTTTTTGCGGAGCTTTGACGAGGCGGTCCGACCCCCCCTGGTGATCGCCATGGTGGCGGCGCAATGAGGGGCGGTTTCGCCAGAGGTCGGCTGACGACCATCATGCTGTACCTCGCTTTGTGTGCGACCGCGTGCGCGACCACCGGAGCGGACCCCGTCTCGTTTGCGACGCTGAGGGCCGATCTGGCTGCAGGAGACGCCGACGCCGGCCTGGCGCTCGCGACGGCCATCGCTCGGCATGGCGTCAAGGCGGGCGCCTTCGACGAGCTGGATGGGCTGCTCACCCCTGCATCGCGGCCTGAGGACCTGGCCCTGCGTGCCTTGGCTGCAGAGGCCAACGGCACCCTCGCGCGGGCGCTGGATCTGTGGACCCGGATCCTGGGGACACCGTCTCAACCCCACCGGATCCGCAGGCTGGCGGCACAGCGGACACTTGCGCTGCTGGATGGTGCGCCGCTGACGGCCAGGCATCTGGACGTTCTGAGCCGAGCGTCCACCGCGCGGGACGAGGCCGGCGAGCTCGCCGCAGAAGCCCTCGAAGGTGCGGCTATTCGCGTGGGAGACGCTCGCCTGGTTCGACGCTCCCGGCAGCGTCTGGGTGTCGTACGGAGCTACCGGCGCGGTCGGATCCTGCTGGCACGCAACCCGGCCCTGGGGTTGCTCGACGTGCCGTCGACCCATGGTCGCGATGTTCGCGAGGCGCCCGCACGGTCCAAGCCGGTCCTGGTGCGGACGCCGGACGGGACGGTGGCGTTTCCAGAGGATGGGCCGGGCGTCTTCGTGGCGTGGGTCGATGTTCCACGGTCTCGCCGCAGCTCGACGATCGCGATTGTGGGTGATCCGTCAGTGCGTCTGTTCGACGGCGGCCGTGAGCTTGGCGTCAACGATCGGTTGGGAGCCCAGGGCCCCCAACGGGTGCGATTCCGGCTCCCCGCCGGGCCGGCGCGGAGCCTCGAAGTCCACGTTGCAACCCGGGATGTCGCTACCTCGCTGAGACTGTCGCTGCGCCAGCGGGCGCCGTCGGACGACGACCCCGACCCACCGCTGGAGGGGCTCATCGGGCTGGCCGCCGACCTCGAGGACGCGAGGTTTCGTGGCGATTTCAAGACGCTGGCACAGCGGCTGGGACCACAACCTGAGTCCCTTCCGGTCATTCTGCTTCCCTGGGCGGCCCACGCGATGACGGCCGATCCGCACATGCCCAACGCAGCGGGCGGCTCGCGAGCCCGACAGCTGCTGCAGCTGGCCCTGAAGAAGGCCCCTCACTTCCCCCTGGCCAGAGCCCGGTTGGCGCGGCTGGCGGTCAGTGGTGGCGACGTCGCGACCGCCGAGGCGTTGCTTTCGCGCGGGAGTCTGGCGGACCTCGGGCCGGATGTCCGGGCGGTAGTGGCCGACGATCGGCAACAGCCTCAGCGGGCGGCGAAGCTGGCGACGGCAGAGCTGGAGCGGGCACCTACCTCGTGCGCCGCCGCCATGCGTTGGCTGGACGCCCACTGGGAGCGGCTGAAGCTCAGCGGGGGCGAGCGGCAGGGCACCAAGACCCGGCTTCCGGGGTGCTTTCGCGTGCGCTACCGACAGGCTTCCCTCCTGCACCAGGCGTGGCGTCACAGGTCGGCTATCGCCCACCTCGATGAACTGGCGAACGTCGCGCGTCCCGGCCAGGAGCGTGCGTCGGTGGCGTTGCTGAGGGCCCAGGTGGAGCTTGCCCGGGGACGCCTTCAGCAGGCCGCCAGCGCCGCGACCGAGGCCCTCGTCGAGGGCGTTCAGCGGGAGGCGATTCTGGAGGCTGCGTTGTCCGCCGCGGAGCTCGGCGGCGACGCCAAGGCGGCGGCTAGCGTGAAAGCGGCCATGCTTCGTTCTCCGCAGCTGGGTCTGGCTCGGCGCAAGCTTCTGCGTCGCGACAAGGACCTGGGCCTGCCCCTGTCGGACGGGCACGCCATTGCCCGCGCAGCCTTGACCCGCGCCAAGAAGGGGGCGGTGGCCGGGGCCGAGGTGCTGTTGGACGAGCACCATGTGTCGGTGATGCCCGACGGTGTGATGGTTCATCGCGTCCACCGGGTGTTGCTGTTGGGGGACGAGACCGCGGTGGAGCGTATGGGCGAGATCCCGCTGCCCGAGGACGCCGAGATTCTCACCGCCCGCACCTGGAAGCCAACGGGGGACGGACGCCTTCAGCCCATCGAGCCGGAGGACCTGGATGCCGACAAGGGCGCCATCAGTTTGCCCGCGCTGACCGTGGGGGCCGTCGCCGAGGTCGCCTGGTTCTGGTTCGAGTGGCCGCGCAACCGGGGGCTCCTGGACGACCGGCTGGCGCCCCACTGGATCGCGCCGCGCTACGCGTTCGAGTCGGTTCGTGCCCGGGTCCGGCGGGCACGCTACGTTCTTCGGGTGCCACCAGGGACCAAGGTCCGATACGCGACCACGGGCGCCGCACCGCCGCTCAAGAAGCCCGAGGCGGACCTGTACGTATGGGAGGCCTTCGACCGGCCAAGGGTGGCCCTGGAGAGCCTCGATCCGCGGCCCGATCGTCGGGTCGCGGGGGTGCGGGTGTCCTCGGAGGTCAGCATCGGTGACATGCGTGCCGTGTATCGCGACCTGCTGCGGAGCAAGGTCATCGTCACCGAAACGGTGAAGCGGTTCGCCAGTGACCACGGCGCGTCCCTGAAGGTGCTGGGTGCCATGCCGGCGAGAGAGCGGCTTCGCCGGCTTCATCGACTGGTTCTGGACGCTGTGCAGGATTCCGGAGATGGCCTTCTCGGCCAAAGCGCATCCTATGCCGCCGCTTCCCGCGCGGGAGACCGGGAGTTGCTGCTGCTGGCCTTGTGCCGCGCAGCCGGGCTGAACTGCGGCATGGCGTTGGCACGCCCTCGGCAGCGAGGGGTCCGCAAGACCGAGCCCATCGTCGACCCCGACGACTACATCTACCCCGTCGTCTATGCGCGGATAGGCGCGTCGACGGTGTGGCTGGACGCCGGGAGTCGCTACACGCCGTTCGACTACCTCCCGCCCCTCGTGCAGGGCGTCAAGGCGCTGGACCTGGGAGACGGGAAATCCCCGTTTGTGACCACCGCTGTGGCGCGGCCCGACGTGGAGGGGCGGAGGGCCGTTGAGCTGACGATCGACGTGGCTCCAGACGGGACCTTCGAGGCGCGTGGAAAGGAAGAGGTGTCGGGGTTCTTCGGGATGGGCTGGCGACACGTCCTGGCCGATCTTCCCAAGCAAGCTCGGGACAAAGCCTTGGGCCGTCTGATCCAGCAGTCCCTGCGCGGAGCTACGGTGGAGCAGCTGACGCTCGAGCACCTGGCCGACCGCGACACCCCTCTGGTGTTCGCCTGGCGTGCCAAGGGGCGTCTCGCACAGGGCCAGGGCAAGAGCCGTGCGCTGACCCTGGGACTGAGCCCAGAGCGGTTGGCGGCGGCGACCGTACGGGGCCCGGTTCGGAAGGCGCCGCTTCTGGTGAAGCGTTCCGCGCGCCTCGACGTCAGCGTCCGGATCACGCTGCCCTCGGGGGCCACCTTCGCGCAGCCGCCACCGAAGCTGGAAGCGGTCCATCGGCTTGTGACCTACACCCGCGACAGCAAGGTCGAGCCGGCGGCAAACACGCTCACGGTGAACAAACAGCTGCAGCTGACCGTTGGCACCGTCACCCCCGAGCGCTACCCTGACTGGGCCCGCGTCGCACGTCGGGTGGACCGGGGCGACGTCCTCCATCTACCGATCCTCATGCCGTGAAGACCAAGACGATGACCCGTGGCCTCGTGCTGCTCGCAAGCTGCCTCATCATGGCCTGCGCGACGACTCAGACGGCGCCCCCCGAGCCTGATCCGGTGGGTGTGATCGAGGCGTGGCATGGAGCACTCGTCGACGGCAAGCCGGACGAGGCATACAGCCTCCTGGGACCCGAGCTGCAACGGCAGGTGTCGCTGGACGCGTTTCGCATCCTCTACCAACGTCAGAAGGCCGATCTGGTGTCTCAAGCCAAGCGCATCCTCGACCAGGTGCGCAAGTTGGCCCCCGAGCAGCGGGCGGTGGTCAAGGTCGGCGCCGCCACGGCGGAGCTCGTACGAGGCCCCGACGGATGGCGGCTGACCCGGCCCGTGGGTCCGCCACCGCCTCAGAAGTAGTAGACCAGCCCGAGGGTTGCGCTGAATCCGCCCCCGCCGAAGTCGATCACCAGCGAGTCCGGCTGCTCGAGCTCCTCCTGGCCCGGAGTCTCGACGGCCACGCCGTCCTGGGAGACCCAGTTGAAGAGCACACCGGTGCTGGCGCTGATGCTGAACCGGTCCGACAGGAAGAACTCCATCACCAGCAGCGGGCCCTCCACCAGGAGCTGAAACACGTCCCCGGTGGAGCCTGGGTTCAACACCTTGTTGATGGTCTGGGAGTTGTACCCAACACCGACTCTGAAACCGATGCCGAGGTTGGCGTGCAGCGCCTGGGAGAAGTTGTAGACCACGCCCAGGGAGGTCGCGATGGACGTCCCGAAGTCGCCTCCGGTACTGACCTCCTCGAAATACAGCCGGAACCCTGCGGTGACGTTGATGCCCAGGTCCTGGGTGGGCCAGAAGCGGAAGGCGATGCCCGAGATGCCTCCCAGCGAGGTCTCCATCCCAACCCCGAGTCGGCCATTCATGTCCTTGGCCTGGGCCGGCGGTGCCGTGGCGAGGGCTCCGCCCAGGCTCAGGCACAGGACGAGGGTGGCCAGCAGGCGACGAAGGGCGGTGGTAGGGCGTCGGGAAGTCATCAGGGCTCAGAGTCGTGGCCATCCAACAGCACGTCAACCAAACAGGGTGCCGCAACGGCTCGAAAGCAGGTGTTGGGTTGGCTATACTCCCGTGTCATGCGGACCGTGTTGCCCCGATTGCTCGTCACAACGTCTCTTCTGGTCGTGTCCTTCTGCTGGGTCGGATGCACCAATCCTCCGCCGGTGCAGACCGCACCGGACAGTTTTGGGTGGGACGTCACCAACCCGACACCCGACGCAGGTGGGGATGGCAGCGCGCAGGACGGGACGGTCATGACCCCCGATGTGGTCGCCGACACAGGCGGCCCCGACGTCGTCGAGGACACCGGGCCGTACGTTCCCACCGAGGGCAACGTCGGCTGGCCGTGCACCCAACCCGAAGAGTGCAACTCAGGATATTGCCTGGGAGCCGAAGCGGGAGGGGAGGGGTACTGCTCCAAGACGTGTCAGCAGGAGTGTCCCGGCGGCTTCTACTGCAAGAACCTGCCGCAGTTCGGTCCAGTGACCTTCCTGTGCGTGGAGTTGGAGGAGGTCGGGTGCCAGAAGCAGTGCGAGACCGCCTGGACGTTCAAGGGGTGCACCATCCCTGGGGCGCTGTGCGCCGAGGTGGATGGTGAGAACTGGTGTCTGGAGGCGTGCGACACCGATGCGGACTGCCCAACCGACTTCTCCTGCCAGGACGTCGCCGATCCCGACGACTTCCCGCTGGGGCGCCAGTGCGTGCCGGATAGCGGCAACTGTGTCTGTGGGCCCGATGTCGACTACGCCACCGACCCCAACAACTGTGGAGGCTGCGGCACGGTGTGCAGCTTCGACAACGCCGAGGCGCTGTGCGTCAACAGCGAGTGCCAGATGGGCGCGTGTCTGGGCGGGACCAGCGACCTCAACGGGGACCCGAGCGATGGCTGTGAGTACGGTTGCGCCCTGGTCAGCGAGACCGACGAGCCCGATCCGCAGCAAAAGGACGACAACTGCGACGGGATCGACGGCGAGTTGGACCGGGCCGTCTTTGTGGCGACCTCCGGGGAGGACGCCAACAATGAGGAGGGGAGCGCCGACTTCCCGTTCCGGACCATCGCCAAGGCCATCAGCGTGGCGGACGCCAGAAGCCCCAAAGGCATGGTGCTGGTGGGCGCGGGCACCTACTTCGAACGGGTGACTGTGGCCGACGGGGTGACCGTGGCGGGGGGCTACAACCCTGACAACTGGGAAGAGCGCGACCCCGAAACCTTCACCACGGTGATCTTCGCCGACCAGCTGGACCCCTCGGGGGCCCTCCGCGCGCTGGTGGCGTCCAACATCACCGCGCCCACGACGGTCGACGGGTTTGTGATTCGGACGGCCAACAATCCCCAGCCAGGCGGGGCGACGCAGGCGGTCTACATCAGCAACGCCGGCCCTGCGCTGACGTTGAGCGGCAACCGAATCGAGCCCGGCGCTGGCGGCACGGGAAGCGATGGCACGCCTGGAGACGACGGCTTGGCGGGGGTCGACGGCGGCCTCGGTGAGGGCGGCGGGCCCGAGAACTGGTGGGGGCCTGACCAGGTCGTGCAGGGTGGGCCGGGAGGCCCCAACCAGTGCGCGGTGGGCACCGACGCGACGGGCGGCAAGGGCGGTCGCGCCGGCTGGGGCGACAACCCCTGGTTCGATAACGAGATCCCGTCCGCCAAGGGCGACCCAGCGCCGATGGGCGCTGACGGGGGCCCAGGCGGCGGCACCAAACAGCCGGGGGAGATCGGGTTCTTTGGTGACGATGGTGCTTCCGGCACCGATGGCGCTGGAGGGGGCCCCAACGGTTGGGTCGACACCTTCGGCAACTGGTGGTCGGCCAGCGGCGAGGCCGGGACCGACGGGAGTAACGGCGGCGGCGGCGGCGGCGGTGGCGGCGGCGGCGGCGGCAAAGACCAGGACCCCATCATCGATGAGCACGCTCACGGCGGTGGCGGCGGGGGCGGAGGTAGCGGCGGCTGCGGCGGTACAGGCGGCAGCGCCGGCGTCGGTGGGGGCGGTGCCTTCGGGGTCTACGTCATCGCGTCGAGCCCCTCGATCCTGCTCAACACACTGGTCTACGGCGAGGGCGGCGACGGCGGCGAGGGCGGCAAAGCCGGAAAGGGTGGCGGCAAAGGATATGGCGGTCAGCCGGGATCCGGCGGCGGAAACGCCGGAGACGGTGGCTGGGGCGGTGCCGGCGGCAAGGGTGGCCTCGGCGGCGACGGCGGCGGCGGCGGCGGCGGCCCCGTCTACGGCATCTACCTGGTCAACGGCGCGGCGCCGGTATGCACTTCCAACAGCACCGAGGGCTCACCCGCGCCAGGGGACGGGGGCTTCTCCTGGGGCAACCCGGGGGCCGACGGCGAAAGCGGCAAGATTGGTGGCGTTCCTGCTGACAGCTGTCAGTAGCGGGTCAACCAGAGTCGGTTGCTTGGCGCCAACTCTAACTCGGCACGGTCGGTTGCGCCTTTCCGAGGCTGCGCTATAGTCCTATCTGGCCTTTTCCGGAGGAAAGCAGGGCGTATGGCTCGTCAGCGCTACCACGTGACGAAAAAGATCGATGCCGGCGGCATGGCGGAGATCTATCTCGGCGAGGCCGAGAGTATCGAGGGGATCAAGCGGAAGGTCGCGATCAAGCGCGTTCTGCCCAACCTCAACAAGAACGCGAACTTCATCCAGATGTTCCTGGACGAGGCACGCCTCAGCATGCAGCTGGCGCACGCCAACATCGTTCAGGTCTTCGACGTGGGTGAGGCGGGCGGCACCTACTTCATCGTCATGGAGTTCGTGGAGGGCTACAACCTCCGCAAGGTCTTCCAGCGCGCGGTGGAGGTGGGTTTTCGCATCCCGCTGGAGATCGCCTGCTTCATCACGATGGAGACCTGCAAGGGGCTCGGATTTGCGCACGGCAAAACCGACGCCAACGGTCAGCACCTGCACATCGTGCACCGCGACCTGTCGCCGCCCAACATCATGGTCTCCAAGTCGGGCGAGGTGAAGGTCACCGACTTTGGTCTGGCCAAGGCCATGACCCAGCTGACCGTGACCGACCCCGGCGTCGTCAAAGGCAAGTTCAGCTATCTGTCGCCCGAGGCGACGGAGGGCGCGACGGTGGATCACCGCGCCGACATCTTCGCGGCGGGTATCGTGCTGTGGGAGATGCTGGCCAACCGTCGTCTGTTCCTCGGCAAGACGGACATGGACACGGTGGAACTGGTGAAGCAGGCGAAGATTCCGCCGCTGAGCAAGTTCAATTCGCAGGTCACGCCCGAGTTCGAGGCCATCGTCAACCGGGCTTTGACCAAGGACCCCCGCAAGCGGTTCCTGTCGGCCAAGGAGTTTGGCGAGGCCCTGGCGAACTACCTGTTCAGCAGCAATCTCAAGGTCACCGGTTACGACCTGGCCTCCATGCTGCAGCGCCTCTACTCCGATGACGCCCATGCGGAGACGCCCGAAGAGCGTATCCACACGTTGATTCAGGACGAGATTTTGTCGCTGGCGATGCTCGGCTACAACGGCGCCAGCGATGTGGACGCCAGCAAGCCCATCCCCACCGACACCCTGCGCGTGGGCGCCAGCGCGGTGGACCTGAGCCAGTTCTGGAAGTCGGGGACCTTTGGATCCGGGGGCGCGCCGAACGTCCAGTCCAACACCTCTACCGAGGACCTGATCCGGTCTCTCGAGGGCGATGATGGATCGCCATCGATGCCGGCCACCGCTGCCACAGGGCCGCCACCGGCGGAGAGTGGCGGAAAGGGCGCGATCATCGCCGTGGTGGTGATCATCCTGCTGGCGGCCATTGGCGCCGCGGTGTTCTTCCTGACCCAGTAGCGGTCCGGCAATCTTTTTGAATGGTCGTGGACCGGCGTCCGTCTTGGCTGTGAACCTTGACGCTGGAGACGCCCTGTTCATGAGCCTTACTCGACACATCCGACGCCACCTGCGCCGCTCGCTCGCGACGATGGTGATGGTCCTGATGGTGCTGGGCGCATGGAGCGGGTCCGCCTCGGCGGCCAACCATCGGTACGGGGCGGCCAACATGACGGTCTGGACCCCGGATAACTGGACGGTGAAGACCGGACCGGTGCTGCGGGCGACCCCGCCCCGCAAGGGCGCCTTCGTCAACTTCGAGGTCACGCGCTTCGGCGACTTGAAGACCGCTTCCAGCAACCTGCAAAAGCTCGTCCGTAAGTACGTTGGCAAGGCCTCTGCGGGGGCCCCGCGAGCTGCGCGGGTGGGCAGCTACACGGCGATGACGGCCAGCGGCAGCGGCAACATGGACGGGATGGCGGTGGTCTTCCAAGCCTACCTCTATCAGGTGGGGTCCAAGGTGGTCCTGGGCATCGGCTTGGCACCCAAGCCCGTCTATGGCCGGCACTCGGGGACGATGGGACGGGTCCTGACCAGCGTCCGGTGAGGCCCTCGTTGGGGTCCGTTTGAGGTCGATTTTTTGCCCGTCACCGCAGGTCGCAGTACCTGTCAGATATGCCTGGCAAGCCTTCGTCGTCGTCGCCCCCGTTCGCGTTCCTTACCACCGCTGTCGCCCTGGTGCTCTGCGGCATAGGGTCGGCGCAGGCTGCAGGACCCGACGACCCCGGCCTGCACCACGAGGCGCAGCTGCTCTATTCCACCCAGCTCACGTTCGACGGCTCTGGCGTGCCGATGGTGACCGTGGGGCTGATGGACCAGCAGGAGCTGGTAACGGTGACCAGCGACAAAGGGATCATCATCGCGTTCGCGGGAGAGGCCCAGGGACAGCTTCGGGTGCCCGGTGGGCATGCGTTGACCGCCAAGGTCGCCGGCGCCAAGGCGGGCCAGAGTCGGTTCCGGGTGGTGCTCGCGGGCATGCGCGGCGGAGACCTTCAAGCGCTCGCAGCGGCCCGCAAGGAGTGGTCGACCCGCGGCATCAAGCTGGTCGAAATCGAGCTCGGAGGCATCGTCGGTTTCCCCAAGCGGGTCCTGGACAACCGCCGCGCGCTACTGGTCGAGAAGGGCGATTTCTCGACCCTGGCGAAGGCCAAGCAACGCGCCGAGCAGCTTAGGAAACGGTTCGGGCTGGACGACACCCCCCGAGTCTTTGCAGAGCCCGTGGTCAAGCCACGCGGGACCATTGTGGTGACCGACTCCACGGCCTCGCTAGCGGTGCGACAAGCGCACATGCTGACCTTGAAGCCAGCCCCGGGAGGGGTGCTGGAGGTCAAGCGGGTGGAGTACGGGCGCGGCTACCGCCACCACGGATTCGCCGACCGGAAGTTTCACGGCGATATCGTGCTCACACTCGACCGCGACGCGCGCCTCGCCGTCGTCAACCGTGTCCCTGCCGAGGAGATGCTCAAGGGCCTGGTTCCGGCCGAGATCTTCCCCAGCTCGCCGGAGGCTGCGCTGCGTGCCCAGGCGATGACGGCGCGTGGAGAGCTGCTGGCCAAGTTGGGCACTCGTCATCTGGCCGACCCGTTCCTGGTGTGCTCCACGCAGCACTGCCAGGTCTATAGCGGCGCCGGACGCGAGAAACCGCGAACCACCGACGCCGTCCTGGCCACCCGCGGCAAGATGATCTTCGGCGCCAACGGCAAGCTGGTGGATTCGGTCTACAGCGCCTCCTGCGGCGGCCACACCGAGCACAACGAGAAGGTCTGGCCGGGGCATGCCAAGGCCACGCTGCGGGGACATGCGGATGGAGGTAAGGCCCAGTGGAAGGCCGGCACCGTGCCCTCGGAGCGGCAGCTGAGGTCGTTTCTGGTCAAGCCCGGGCACACCTGGTGTGGCGCCTCCAGCAAAGGCCGCAAGGTGTTTCGATGGCAGCGGACGTTCCCCGACGACGAGCTGGACAAGCTGGTCAACGCGCACCACGGCATCGGGCACGTCAAGGCCATCGAGGTGGTGGGCCGGGGTGTCTCCGGCCGTGTGACCCAGGTTCGCTTCGTCGGCACCAAGGGCAAGGTGGTCGTGGGCGCAGAGCTGAAGGTGCGCCGGCTACTCGGCAACCTCCGCAGCGGCATGTTCGTGGTCGACCGTCACGACGGCGAGTGGACCTTCACCGGCGGCGGCTGGGGCCACGGCGTGGGGATGTGCCAGCAGGGCGCTATCGGGATGGGCGAGGCCGGGAAGAACGCGGGGCAGATCCTGCGCCACTACTACCAGGGCTCGACCATCCAGAAGGTCTACTGAATCAGCGGTCTGCCTACTCGGGAACCTTCGCCCAGTCGGCCATGAACTTCTCCAGGCCGATGTCCGTCAGCGGGTGGTTGAACATCTTCTCCAACACGCCCAGCGGCATGGTGGCGACGTGGGCACCCTGCAAGGCTGCCTCGAGCACGTGCTGGGGATGGCGGACCGACGCCACCAGCACCTGGGTCTCGAAGTCGTAGTTCTCGTAGATGGCGCAGATCTGCTCGATGAGCCCCATGCCGTCTCGGCTGATGTCATCGAGGCGACCGACGAACGGGCTGATATAAGTTGCCCCTGCTTTGGCCGCCAGGAGCGCCTGGTTGGGGGAAAAGCACAGGGTGACGTTGGTGGCGATGCCTTCGTCAAAGCAGGTACGGCACGCGCGTAGCCCGGGGCGGGTCAGGGGGAGCTTCACCACGACGTTGTCGCCCAGTTCGGCAAGCTCCCGGGCCTGCTTCATAATGGGCTCGTAGTCATTGGTGGTGACCTCGAGGCTGACCGGGCCGTCCACCAGGTCCAGCACCTCGGCGATGACCGTCTTGAATGGCTTGCCCGTCTTGGCCACCAGAGAGGGGTTCGTGGTGACTCCGTCGCACATCCCCATGGAGATGGCTTCGCGGATCTGCTCGATGTCGGCGCTGTCGATGAAGAACTGCATGCCCGTGGACTCGCACGTCCAAGGCACGGGGGTCAAGGCCTGACCTTACTTTGTCGTCGCGGCTCAGGCCCTCGTCACGGGCTCATGGACGGGTTCGATGTGCCGTTCCCCATGAACTGGGCCTTCACCTCGTACTTCCCCGGTGCCTGGTCGGCGGGGTAGGTGAAGGTGACCTCGAACTTCCCTTCCTCGTCGACCTGAGCACTCGCCAGCAGGCGAATGGGTTCACCGGTGGTCGCATCGGCAAGAACGACCTGGACGTTGCCGGTGACGGCTCCGGCGCCCCCCCGGTGTCGGACCTTCCCGAACGCCGTGACACCGTCACCCCGGAACGCGTGCGATTGAGAAAGCGACAGCGAGGTGGCTGTAGAGCGGGCGCCCGGCGTCGCCATGGGCCGGGTCACCCTGAACCGCATCTTGGCCGCGGACGCCGCACTCCCGCTCGTGGCGGGCTCCGACGCCGCAGCGGTGCTGGCCTCTGAGCTACGTGCCCGCGGTGGCGCTCCCCGGACGTCGAGCGCCCCGGCCATGTGGCGATCGGTGTGGGACTCCGCGAACGGGGCCGGCTGGTCGAACGGATCCCGGACGCGTGGTTGATGCTGCAGCTTATCTTGCCCCGAGTGCACGTGCAGCGAGTCCGCCCCCCCTCCCAGGTCGACACGCAGCCACCCCGGGTCGGGCCCGGGCACGTACACCTCCACGAACACGTGAGCTTCGTTGAAGACGTATCGGGCGGGAATTCCCAACGCCAGGGCGGTCACCACGAAACCAAACGAGCGGTGGCGACAGATGCCCTTCTTGGCCCGCGCCAGGTCCAGGTAGATGTCGGTGGTGGGTGGCGGCGGGTCCCCGGGCGCGAAGCTTCGGAAGTGGTTCACCAGCGTCTTTAGCGTCGGTGTGTACTGGCCACGTGGGCTTAACCCCAGCTCCGAGGCGAACTGGGTCGCGGCGCGACGAACCTTTGCCGGAATCGGGGGGAGCTTGGCGCGCGGCACGTCGCTGAGCCGCACCGACGTACTCGGAAGCTCACGCCCGAAGTAGCTGGTTGGGGCGTCCATGACGAACACCAATCGAAACCGGCCGTCCTTGGCCGGTTTGACGTAGAAGTTGTCCGCGTTGTCCTTGAGGAAGGTCAGCGGAATCGGAGGGACGACCTCGGCGCGAAGGATGCGGCTCGAAGGGGCCACCGACGGCAGAGGAATGGGTTGCCCGGCGCGACCTTCGAGGAGGATGGAGCCCCAGAAGGATTCACGGCCAGCTTCGGTCCGGATGCCTGTCGGCGTGAGTTCTTCGACGTGTCCCTGCCGAAGTACCACCCCGTAGTCCGAGTTCACCGCGTTCAGGGCTCGGTTGCGCTTGAACGGCACGATGCTCGGGTCGAAGACGGCGTGGTAGTCGAGCCGTCCCTCGCGCTGCGTCTCCCGGTCGGGTGCCGCCTTGTCTCCCAGGAAGGCCCGGGGGTCGACCACAGGCGGACCACCGGGCGGGTCTTCCGTGTCGCCGGGGTTGCCTGGCTGAATGCCGTCGGGCGTCGCACCGTCGGGGCTCGCCGGTGCCGTGGTCGGGGCGCCATCGGGTGGAGCGCCGTCCGGGTCGCCGCCGTCTGGCTGGGTGCCATCGGGTGGCGTATCGGCGCTCGGGTCCTCTCCGACGTCGCTCGAGTCCGGAGTGTCGTCGGCCGGGACGAAACCGTTCTCGGTGAGTACCGCTTCGTCCTCGCCCGGGTCCGTCGTCAGCTCCGGCATGGGGTGAGTGTTGCCGTCGCGATGCATTTCGCTCGGAAGCGTGGTGTCGGTCGCGTGCGGGTCGTACTGGAAGATCCCACCGGTGCTGCCGCTGCCGCTGCCGGTCGAGGGGAGGCGGCGATGCAGGATCTCGCCGTTTGTCGCTCGCTCGACGTCACCCTCACTGCCACGCGACAACGTGCGGTCTCCGCCAGGTTCGCTCGATAGGGCCAATGACGTCGCCAGGGCCGCGGCGGTTACTGTCACCAGGGCGGTGATCAGGGCGTGGGAGCGTCGGAAGCGGAGCGTCACCCGACGAGTGTCGGTACCTCGTCCCAGGTGGTCAAGGTACCGCCCGATTCACCGGTCGTCAGGAGACCCTGGGTTGGCGGTTGGCCCGCGACGTCATCCGGGATAAGAGGGGTCCACCGTCACCCGTGAGGAGGAACCGCCATGAAGCTCGCTACCCAGGACAACGGTACCCGCGATGGTCGTCTGCTGGTCGTCTCCAGAGACAACCTGCGCGCATGCGGCGCGGACGACATCGCGCCCACGCTGCAGGCCGCCCTGGACCGATGGGACGAGGTAGCGCCGGCGCTGACCGCGCGCTTTCAAGCCCTGCAGAAGGGCGAGGTGGCCGACGCCTTCGACGTCGACGTCGCCACCCTGAAGGCCCCTCTTCCCCGGGCCTATCAGTGGATCGATGGCTCGGCGTACCTCAACCACATCGAGCTGGTGCGTAAGGCGCGTGGCGCGGAGATGCCCGAGTCCTTCCGGACCGACCCGTTGGTGTACCAGGGCGGCAGTGACCGGTTCCTGAGCAGCACTGAAGACATTCGCCACACCTCCACCGACTTCGGCATCGACTTCGAGGCCGAGATCGCCGTCGTCACCGGCGACGTTCCCTACGGCACCACCGCTGAACAGGCCGCCGACCACGTCAAGCTGGTGATGATTCTCAACGACGTGTCCCTGCGGTCGCTGATCCCCAGCGAGCTCAAGAAGGGATTCGGCTTCTTCGTCAGCAAGCCGCCGACCGCCTTTGCCCCGTTCGCCGTGACGCCCGACGAGCTCGGCGATGGCTGGCGCGACGGCAAGGCGTGGTTCCCGCTCGAGGTGGAATACAACGGCGAGTGGTTCGGCAACCCGGACCCAGGCCCGGAAATGCAGTTCTCGTTCCACGAGATCCTGGCGCACGTGGCGCGTACGCGGCCCCTGGGCGCCGGGACCGTCATCGGCTCCGGCACGGTCAGCAACGCCGACCGGAGCAAGGGTAGCTGCTGCCTGGCTGAAAAGCGGATGATCGAAAAGATCGAAACGGGCGAATTCGTGACCCCGTTCATGGCCTTCGGCGACACCGTGCGCATCGAGATGAAGGATGCCGATGGCAACAGCATCTTCGGGGTCATCGACCAGAAGGTGGTCGAGGGACCGACCCACGGGTGGAGTGCCTGATGGCCGGGGTCAAGCTGTACGGCTACTACCGCTCCAGCGCCTCGTACCGAGTACGTATCGCTCTGGCGCTCAAGGGCATCGACTACACCTACGTGCCCGTACACCTGGTGAAGGCCGAGCAGCATGACGACGCCTATCGGGCCAAGAACCCCATGCGCGAGGTGCCTACCCTCGAGTTCGTCGATGACGACGGGAGCGTGAACCACCGGCTGGCCCAGAGCGTGGCGATCGTGGAGTACCTCGACGAGCTGTACCCCGAGCCGGCGCTGTACCCCGGGGACGCGCTGAATCGGGCGCTGATTCGACAGCGGGTGGAGGGGGTCAACGCCGGCATCCAGCCGGTCCAGAACTTCCGCGTGATGAAGCACGTGGCCGAGCTGGTGGGCGGAGGTCGACCCGAGATGGCGGCCTGGGCCAAACATTGGATCACTTTTGGGTTCGAGGGCCTGGAGCGTCTGCTCGCAGAGACCGCCGGAACCTTCAGCGTCGGGGACACGGTGACCGCTGCCGATGTGTGGCTGGTGCCGCAGGTCTACAATGCGCGCCGCTTCAAGCTGAATCTGGAGGACTACCCGTGCATCAAACGGGTGGCGGAGGCGTGCGAAGGCCTCGCCCCGTTTCGGGCCGCGCACCCCCACCGCCAGCCCGATACCCCTGAAGAGATGCGCGAGGGCTGAAATCGTATGTCCGAGACCGACCACCAGCTGGACGAGGCCCTGTGGAGCCTGCTTCAGGGCGATGCCCGCGAGGCCATCGACCACCTCGCCAAGGTCCCGGCCGACACCCACTGGATGGAGAAGGTCATCCGCTATGTCGTCCAGTTCTCCCTGATGAGCGACGAGAGTGGGGCGGCGGCCATCTTCGGGGGGGCGGACACGGCAAAGGCCATCGTCGAAGGTGAGACGCTGATGAGCTGGACCCTGCGAGGGCTCCTGAGTCGATTCGCGGGGGACTACGACGATGCGGCGACGTCACTGGTGTACGCCGTCGAGGTCGACGCCAAAGACCCGTGGGCGGTCGGCTGCCTGGCCATGATCCTGCTGGAGGCGGGCATCGTCGAGGACGCCCTGCACCTGACCACCCACGCGACCGCTCAGAACGATGAACACCCTTTCGTGGACCGGGTCAGCCGGCTCGTGGAAGCGGCGTTCAAGGCGGGAGCCAAGCCCCGCCCCTGAGGGCACTCCATCAGTCGGCCAGTTTGATCGCCAGCTGATACACCCGCCGCTTGGGCACGCCGAACTGGGCTGACACCTCGGCCGCGGCGTGCTTGGTACGGTGGCCACCCTCCAGCAGCGGCCGCAGCGCGGAGGCCAGCTGCTCGTCCGTGGCTTCCCCATGTTGGGCCAGGCGGTGGAGCAGGATAACCGCTTCGCCCTTGTGAGCCGCGTCGGCTTCACCCAGCTGTGCGAGCACTTCGGCGGGCGTTCCGCGGTACCAGCTCTCGTGGAGCTTGGTGAGCTCGCGGCCAATCACGACCGAGACCTCCGGCATGCCGGTGTCGATCTCGGCCACCACCTTCTCAAGGTCGCGTGCAGGGCAGTACAAGGCATGCGTTCCCGGTGGAAGGCTCGCCCATACCGCCTTTCGTTCGCCCTGTTTCTTGGGCACAAAGCCGTGGAACTTGAAGGTCCGTGTGGGTAGGCCGCTGGCCGACAGCCCCGCGATGACGGCGCTGGCCCCGGGGACCGGCATGACCGGGAACCCTTCCAACACGACCTGACGAACCAAGCGCTCGCCTGGATCGCTGATGCCCGGTGTGCCAGCGTCGGTGACCAGAGCCACAGAGCGCCCACCCCCGAGGATGTTGAGGATGCTGGGGGTGACCTTGGCCGTGTTGTGCTCGTCGTAGCGCATCAGCGCCGTGTCGATGCCGAAGTGGTCGCACAAACGTCGCGTCACACGGGTGTCCTCACACGCGATGCGGTCCACTTCTTTGAGGACGCGCACCGCGCGGAAGGTCATGTCTTCGAGATTCCCGATGGGGGTTGCGACCACATACAGCGCGCCCACGAGATGGTTGGCTCGATGGTTGGCTCGATGATTGGCCTGGCCGTCGGGTGTGGGCTTACCCATCGCTGGGGAGCAACTCCTATCCGAACACTTCCGAATAATCGATCTGGACGCCCATACGCTTGCGCACATCCGACCAGCGTGGGCTCAGTCCGTACATTACCAGATCCTTGAGCTTTTCGGCGCGGCTGAGCTTGCTCAGCAGTCCAGGCGGCTCCTGCTTGATCATGCGACCGACCAGTTCCATGTCATCGGTGACCAGCATCGCCGCGTGGTTGGCGCCCATTTCGATGGAGCGGTGCCACTTGCCGATCGCCGGGGCGCTGTTCTTGCTCCAGAACTCCGCCATCACCTGCTGCAGCACGCCGACCTGCTGGGCCGTTGCGTTCTTTTGCATGACGCCCCAGATCTGGCCGATCTGCTGCGCGATGACCTGCTGCTGCTCCGGAGGCAGGTTGATCTGTGGGGCGTAGCCCGGGTCGGCCAGCTTGGCGCCGGCCATGAACAGCAGATCCAGCTGGTTGCGCGGGTAGACCGTGCAGATGCGGTGCCACCGGTGGAAGTACGTGAGGTACTTCGTCATGTGGTACGCCAGCTGCTTCTCGCCGATGTTGCTCATCATGTCAGGGCCGACGACCATGCATGAGGGCCACAGCGGCTGGAACTGGACGCCGGTGATGGCTTGGCTGAAGTAGATCTCCGGGGGGGTGACGCCGAGGATGCGGCTCACGGTCCGGGTCACCGACGCGAACAGCGTCGCCTCGTCGATGTTGATCTTGTCCTTCTTCTTGAGCCCCAACTCCTTGAGGCTCTTCTGCTGGGTGTCCTTGCCCATGATTTGGTAGAGGATCGAGAAGACCTCGCCGAGGAGCCGGTCGTGGCCCTCGTTGAAGATGTTCTCGAGCCACACCTGGTCATCGAGCGAGCGTGACGTCTCGACCATGCCGTCGCCGACGTACTCGCGGTAGAACTTCTCCTCCTCGTCATTGGCGCGACCCAGGGTCACCAGCAGACCAGCGGTGCAGAACGCTTCGTCGGCCTGCTTGTTCTGGCGGTAGAGGTTCACCAGGGTGTGGTAGCTCTCGAACCGCTGCGGGTTGGCCCGGATGAGGATGCGGTGCTGCTCCACCGCCTTTTCGCCCTGACCCAGCTTGTCGTAAAGCTCGGCGAGGATCTCGCGGACGGCTTCGTCCTTGGGACGCTGCTTGACCGCCAGCTCGAAAGCGCTGACCGCGTAGTCGTCGCGCTTGAGCCGGGAGCGGTACACCTCGCCCAGGTTCTTGTAGAGCATGAACAGAAGCGCCGGGCCCTTCTCGAAGCTCGAGCCAGCCTTCGTCACACGCTGAATCATCCGCCGGTAGTTCTGCTCCAGCAGCTTCCAGTCGTGTAGCTTGGTGACCAACTCGTCGACGGCGCGGAAGGCCTCGAGCTTGTTGATGTCGTAGTCGAGCACCAGGTTGAGGTACTTGACCGCCGACTCGAAGTCCTCGATCTGGTCGCGGTACATGATGGCCGCCATCCAGGCGTAGCGACCCTTCTTGCCCGTGTCCTCTTCCTGCTGAATGAGGCCGTTGAGCATGTTCACGGCGCGGGTGTAATCGCCCGTCTCCGAGTAGATGCCCACCAGCTGCAGCAGCGGCGCTTTGGAGAACTGACCGATGTGCAGGGCCGCCTTGTAGGCCTCGGTGGCCTGTGGGATGTCGCCCAGCTTCTCGCGGTAGATGTCACCGATGGACAGCTGCAGCGTGTACTTCTCCAGCTTTTCGCTGGCCAGGTCCATCAGCTTGAGCTTGTACTCGATGGCGCTATGCCAGTCGCCGTGGGCCTCCAGGACTTCGACGATCTGCTCCAACGCATTGGCGTTGTTGGGCTGCGACTCGATGACCCGGGCCAGGCTGTCCTTGGCCTGCTGGATGTTGCCGGTCTTGAGCGAGGCTTCACCCAGGCGCAGATGAATGCGCGAGACCTCTTCGGGCTCCAGCTCATGGGCGTAGCGGTCGAGGACCTGCTGGTTGTAGCGCTGTGACTCTTCCCAGCTCTCCTTCTTGTAGGTGAGTCGGGACAGTCCACGCAGGGTGTCGAGGTCCGGCGGTGCCAGCTCGACCGACGCCCGGTACTCGTCGAGCGCGCGGTCGTTGTCGAACATCTTCTCGGCACACAGACCCAACTGGCGGTGCACCTGAGCGAGCCGATCGCGGTCCCCCAGGGCGTCCAGCTTGTCCACCAGCACGTCCAGCAGCGGGCTGGCCTTGGTCCAGTTCTCCACGGCCATGTAATGCTCAGCCAGCGGCCACAGGGTCTCCTCGTTTTCGGGATCGCCGGTGACGGCCTGCTCGTAGTGGCTCAGCGCGCGCTCGTTCTGCCCCAGCTTCTGCTGCAGCACCTTGGCTAGACGAACGTGGACGATGGCCTGCTGCTGCGGCGTCGTCAGGGTCTGCAGTTTGCGACCCAGGACCTCAACCACCGGCTGCCAGTTCTCGTCGTTGGAGTGGATCGCGACGAGCGACTCCACCGCCGGATCGTAGCCGGGTGCCTCGGTCAATGCCCGCTCGTAGTAGGGCACCGCACCCATGGCATCCATGAGCTCGTCACGCCGGATGTTGCCCTGACGCATCAGGAGCTCGATCCGCTCTTCGGCGACGTTGGTCGCCTGCAGCTTTCGCTCCAGGGTGTCGACGACCTGCTCGAACAGCTCCTGCTGCTGGTACATCTCGTCCAGAGCGTTGAGCGCCGGCATGTTGCCCGGGGACTGTCCCAGCAGCCGCTCGTACGTCGCGACAGCGTTGTCGAGGTCCTCCACCTTGTGGCGGTAGGTCTCAGCCATCTGCGACAGCGCGGCGACCTTGCCGTCGTTGTCGGCGGAGACGTCGATCTTCTTCTCGAAGAGCTCCACCAGGTCTTCCCAGCGTTCGCCCTCGGTGTAGATCTTCTCCAGCGCCCCCATCGCCTCTTCGTCGTTGGGCACCAGGTAGAGGATGCGCTGGTAGGCCTGCGCGGCGGCTTCGGCGTCCTGCAGAATCTCCTGCTGGATCAGCGCGATCTTGCCGCAGATTTCAGCCCGGTCATCGTCGCTGGTGGCGGCGTCGTAGCTGCGCTCGAAGACGTCGACCAGCTTCTCCCAGTCCTCGCGCTCACCGTACAGCGCCTCCAGCGCTTCCAGCGCCGTGGAGTTGGATGGGTCGTAGGCGAGCACGTCTTCGTAGGTCGTAATGGCCTCGTCGATCTCCTCGAGCTGCTCCTCGAGGATGCTGGCCGTCTCCAGCTTGAGCTCCACCTCGCGGGACGGGTCGGTGCGAGCGACCCGCTCGAAGATGTCGATGAGCGCGCGCCAGTCGGCGCGCTCCCGGTGCAGGCGCTGGAGCGAGTCGAGCGCGGTCTTCTCGACCTCGTCGATGTCCAGGATCTGCTCCCAGCTCTGCACAGCCCGGTCACGGTCACCGAGGTTGGCCTCCAGCACCGTCGCCGAACGGGCAAACAGGGTCTTCTTCTCGTCGTAGTCGCCGGTGACCTCGGCCAGCGTCAGCAGGTTGCTGTTGAGCTTCTCCCAGCGCTCCAGAGCGTCGTTGAGCTCGATCAGCGCCCGCAGGGCGACCTCGCGCTCCTCGTCGATCTCCAGAATGGCCTCGAAGTAGCCGGCCGAGCGCTCGCCATTGCGGGCCTTGTCGCGCTGGACCTCGCCGGCCTTCGTCAGGACCTCGACCTTGGACTCCGGGTCGTCGGTACGCTCCAGCACGAAGTCGTAGGTCTCGACCAGGTCGTCCCACATCTCGGTCAGCTCGGCCAAGCGGTAGAGCTCGCTGAGCCCGGTCGGGTCATCGGGCATCAGCTCGACGGCCTTCTGCACCATGACGAACGCGGCCTCGGGCTGCTGCAGCTGGTTTTCGTAGATGCCCGCCAGCCGGTTGAGGTTCATCAACCGGTCCTCGACGTCCTCCAGGTGGCCATCGCGGTCCGTCAGCAGCGACGCCAGCTCCTGCCACTGCTGTCCCTGCTCGTAGATGGTCTCCAGGTGCTGCGAGGCGTCGATGTTGCCCGGAGCGTGTCGCAGGATCTCGTGGTACGTGGCCGCGGCCGCCGCGGTGTCGCCCAGGTTGGTCTTCTGGATCTCAGCCGCCTGCAGCCAAGTCTCCAGCCGCTCCTCGGGGTCCTCCAGGTAACCGAGCTTGATGGTGTAGTGCTCGGCCAGCTCCTGCCAGCGCTCCTCCTGCTGGAAGAGGTTCTCGAGGTTTTCGATGGCATCGTCATCTCCGGGCGCCAGCTGCATGACCGCCCGCCACGCCTCGATGGCCCCGGAGGCGTCCTGCAGCTGCTCGGTCCGAAGCTCGGCCAGCTCGCGCCACAGCGCCAGCTGCTCCTCGACCTCGTAGTTGCCCGACTGAAGCTGAGCCACGACAACGCCGCCCAGCTGCTCGAAGTTGTAGTTCTCGCGATACCCCTCGCGCAGCGCTTCGAGTGTTTCGCGGTCGGTGCCGTCCTCCTCCCGGGCCTTTTCCCAGTAGCCGAGCGCCTGAAGCGCGTCGTCCAGCTGGTTGGTCCAGACGCGACCGGCACGCTTGTACAGCTCCAGCCGACGCATCGGATCGGTCACGCCCATGTTGAGCTCACGCTCGTAGGCGCTGACCAGGTCCTCGAACTTCTCCTGGGTCTCCAGCAACCGCTGCAGCTCGTGGATGGCCTCGTAGTTGTTGGGGGAGACCATCAACACGTCTTCCCACAGGTTGACCGCGTCCTCGGCCTTGTCCAGGTAGGCCTCGGCGATCCGCGCCATGTCGGAGGTGTAGGCGGCCCGCTCAGCGTCCTCGTTGGTGGAATTCACCAACTGCTCGAGGATCTCGTAGAGGCTCTCCCAGCTCTCGTCCTCGTGATACATCTGCTGCAGCGCCAGCAGCGTCGGGCGGTGCATGTCGTTGAGATCGAGCACCTCACGGTACGCCTTGATGGCGTCCTCGCGACGGCCGATGCCTCGGTAGAGCTGCGCCAGCCGCTCCAGCAGCGTGATGCGCTCCTCGTCGTACTCGGCGACCTCGGCTTCCTTGGCCAGCACGGCCTCCAGGTCGTCCCAGCGTTCGGCGGCCACGTAGATGGCGTCCAGGGCCTTCAGCGCCTCGTAGTTCTCTTCGTCGACGTCGAGCTGCAGCCGGAAGATACGCTCGGCCTCGTTGACGTCACCGAGTCGATCCCGGCTGATGACCGCTGCGCGGCCCCACAGCTCGACCTGGCGCATCTCGTCTTCGCAGGCCGCTGCGCCCTCCATCAAGATGGTCTTGATGTCGTCCCAGCGGTCGGTCTCCTCGGCGAGCGTCTTGAGCTGCTCGTACAGCCCCTCGTCCTCGGGATCGATGCGGAAGGCGCGACCGAACCAGAGGATGGCGTCCGGCTTGCTGCCGATCCGATCCAGGTTGAGCTGGGCCAGCTGCCGCATGATGTGCTGCTGGTCGACCGCGTCGTCGAGCACCTCGAGCTTGAGCTCGAGGAGTCGGTGCAGGTCTTCCCAGGCTTCGCGGTTGGTGTAGATGGGCTCGAGCCGCTCGGCGATCTCGATGCGGTTGACACCCTCGTTGTACAGCCGCTGCAGCTCGGTGATCGCGAGTTCGGACTGCTCGTCCAGGTAGAGGACCTCCATGTACGCCTCGTACGCGGCGTTCTTGTCCTCCAGCTGGATCTCGCTGATGCGGGCCAGCTTCACCAGGTACCCGATCTTCTCGTGGTTCTCGGTCACCGTCTCGTGCTGGTTGCGCAGCACGTCGATGAGCTCCTCGTACATGCCCGAGGCTTCGTACAGGGAGTGCAGCCGGTTCTGCACCTCGCGATGCTCGGCGTTGTCCTCGTAGACCTCGCGGTAGACGTCGATGGCGCGCTCGGCGTCGCCGATCCGGTCCATCAGGATGGCGCCGGTTTTCAGCCGCAGCTCCAGCGCCAGGAAGTCGTCGTCGGCGTTCTCTGCACCAGCGGAGTAGAGGCCTACCAGCTGCTCCCACATGGAGTGGGTCTCAGCCAGACGCTCCAGCTCGGCCACGGTCTGCGTGTTGCGGGCGTCCAGCTCAAAGGCGCGGGCCTGAGCGCCGAAGGCGCGCTCCGGGTCCACCAGCTGCTGCTCGGCCAGGGCGGCCATCTCATGCAGCGTCTGGGTCACCATCACGACGTCGTCGGCCTGATGGGTGGCGACCGTCTCGTACTGGGTCCAGAGCTCCTCGAACTCCATCCGGTTGGCCAGGATGGGCTTGAGGACGGCAAACGCCGTGTCCCGCTCGTCGCGCGACTTGACGATGGCCTTGAGGCTGTCGATGGCCAGCTCGTGCGTCGGGACGCGCTCCAGAAGGGCGCCGTACGCCTGGATACCTTGATGGATATCGCCGAGGTGGTCGTCGGACTCGTGCAGCTTGGCGATGCGGAACTGGCACTGGGCCCAGCCGTCATCGTCGGTGAAGGCCTGCTTCTTCTGCAGGATGTCCAGCAGGTTGTACCAATCCTCCTGCTGGCTGAAGAGGCCGTCGAGTTTCTCCAGCGCCTGCTGCTCTTCCGGATCCCACTCGAGGATCTGGCGCCAGGTCTGGATGGCGTCGTCGAGGTTCTCCTGCTTGTTGGCCTGAACCTCACCGCGCAGAGCGGCGTAGACCTTCTTGGTCTCCAGGTCATCGGCCCGCTCGATGCGCTGCCGGTAGACGTCGTTGAGCTCCTCCCACATCTCGACCTGCTCGTAGAGCTGCTCGAGCGCGGTCAGCGCCACATCCTGGGACGGGTCGAGGTTGTGCAGCTCCTCGTAGATCTTGATGGCGCCTTCGGGGTCTTCGAGGACCCGTGCGCTCAGATCACCGGCCTCCGAGTACAGCACCTGCTTTTCGGTGGTGTCCTGCACGAACTGCGCCTTCTGGAGCAGCATCTTGACGAGGTTTTCGCTGTCGGCCGCCTCACGGTAGAGCTGGATGAGGTTGTCGGTGGCCTCGGCGTCGTCGTCGGCGATCCCGAGGATGGCCAACAGGTGGGTCTCGCAGCCCGCCATGTCCTGCGTCTTGTCGCGGCACAGGTTGGCGATGATGCGGTGGGTCTCCTTGCGACGCATGTCGTCGTCGATGTCCTCGACGGAGCCCTGGAGATGCTCGATGAGCTCGCCGTGGTTGCCGAGCGAATCGGACAGGCGCAGGAGCTCAGTGACCGTGCGCTCGCTTCCCGGGTCGAGCTGCAGCGCGGCGACGAAGTGATCGAAGGCGCTCTCGGGCAGCTGGCCCTGGTTCTCGTACAGGTCGGCGATCTTGTAGTGCCACTCGACCTTGGCGAACGGGTCGTCCTCGGCCCCCTCCCGCACCTTGTAGACGCTGACCAGCTTGGGCCAGTCTCCACGACGGTCGTAGTAGGGCTGAAGGATCGGGGCGATCATCGGGGCGTGGTCTTCGTCCTCGAAGAGCCCTTCGAGCGCCTCGATGGTCCCGAGGTTCTCGGGATCGGCCTCGAGGATGGTCGAGTAGAGCTCGACTGCGCGCTGCACATCGCCCAACTGGGCGTGCTGCACGTCGGCCAGGCGGACCTGCATCACGGTGACGCGCTGCTGGTCGTCCAGCGAGCCCTCGATGATGTCCTCGATGGTTCGGGCCAGGGAGTCCCAGTCCTCGGTGGCGGTGTAGAGCTCATCGAGCCGCTGCAGCGCGCCCATGTGGCCGGGCTGGTAGTCCAACGCCTCCTGGGCCGCGCCGATGGCGTCCTCGTGGCGCGCCAGGCGGTCGCGCAGCAGGTCGGAGGTGCGGAACAGGTAGTCGATTTTGTCGCTGACGTCCTGGGAGATGTCGACCTTCTGACGGTAGATGTCGAGCAGCTCTTCGGCCTGATCCAGCGCGATGTAGATGTCCTCGAGCGCGTCCGTCGCCTCGGCGTTCTCCTCGTCCTCCTCGCGGACCTTCTTGTAGAACTCCTTGGCCTTCTCGAGGTCTTCGATGCGGCGGTGCCAGGCGCGGGCGACCGTCAGCTTGATGGCCAGGCGGGCATCACGCTCGGGCGGCTCCTCGGCCTTGTCGGTGTACAGTTCGACGAGCTTGTCCCAGCGGTCCAGCTCCTGGGTGAGGCGCTCGAACTCCTGGCGCGTCTCCTGCCGGTGGGGCTGATGCGAGAACAGCCGGCCGTAGCTACGCCAGCCCAGGTCGCTGTTCTCCAGACGCATCGAGTAGATCTCGGTGAGCCGCTCCAGCAGCGCCACCTGCTCGAACTCGTCGTCAGCGTCGGCTGCGGCGTTGAGCTGCATCTCCAGGACGTCGGCGAGGGACTGCCAGTCCGAGCGGGCCAGGTATACCTTCTCCAGCATGCGCGTGATGCGCAGCTGTTCGGCCTCGGCGCCCAGCAGGGTCTCGAGTTGCCGGACCGTCTCGTCGTGGTCGTCTTCGTGGCCCAGGGCCGACTCGAAGCGGTCGACCGCGTCGCGGATTCCGTCCTCGTCGGGCTGGGTGCCGTAGGAGAGCATACCCAGGCTGCACTCGAGGTCGGCCAGCACGCTCTTGTGGGCGCCGACGTTCATCAGCACGTCGCGCTTGAGCTCCAGCACGTCACGGAGGTCGGCGTGGCGCTGCTCCTCCATGTAGATGGCGATGAGCTCATTGTGTACGCCGGTGGCCTCCGGGAAGGCCACCATCATCTCGCGGTAGATGGCCTCGGCTTCGGCGTTGTTGCCGAGCTCTCCACGCCAGACCCAGGCAAGGCCCAGCTGCAGTCGCTTGGTCTCGTCATCGCTGCCTGCGATTTCCAGCTTGCGATCCAAGACCGCGATGAGCTGGTCGAAGGCGCCGAGCTGTCGGTGCAGCGTCTCGAGGGCGTCCAGGGCCTCGGCGTTGTCGGCGTCGATGGCGACGACTTCGTTGAAGTAGGCCAGAGCGTGGTCGAGGTGCCCCTCGTACTCCTGCAGCCGGTCACGCCAGCCGCGGCCCAGCTCCATGAGCACCGTGACCTCGTCGAGGGGTTCCTCGATAAAGCCGACGATGTTCTGCAGGACCTCGATATAGCTCTCCCAGTTGGCCGAGGCTTCGGCCAACCGCTTGAGCTCGGGCATCAGCTGGATGTCGTTGGGGCGCTCCTGGACCGCCTCGACGTAAGCGAAGAACGCGTTGTTGACGTCACCGAGGTGCTGCTCGTAGACCTCCGCCACCTCCAGCAGGAGGCGCTGACGCTCGTTGCTGTCCTCGGTGCCGTCCTTGACGACCTCGTAGACGTAGGGCAGGCGGTCCCACTGCTCCACCTCGCGGTAGATGGGTACCAGCATGCCGGCGGCCTCCGGATGCCGCTCGTCGATCTCGAGCACGGCCTCCAGGTTTTTGACCGCGCGCCGGGTCTCCTGCAGCTCGTCCTTCCAGACGGCCGCCGCCTTGAACAGCAGCGTCGTCTTGTCCTCCGGCGTCGCGGCCGACTTGGCCTGGGACTCCAGGGTCCGCACCCAGTCGTTGACCGTGGCGTAGTTGCGGAAGAACCACTCCAGGTTCTCCCAGTCGCCTTCGGCGGTGTACTTCTTCTTGAGCTCGGCCTGGGCCTTGCGATGGGTGCCGTCGATCTCCAGGACGCGACGCCACACCTCGGCGGCCTTGTCCTCGTTGTCCAATCGCGACGAGTAGGTCTGACCCAGCTTCTCCAAGGCCTGGACCTTCTGGGCGTTGTCCTCGATGAGGTCGGTGCGCTGATCGAGGATGCGCACCAGCTCCTCGTAGTTCTTTTCGCGCTCGTAGAGGCCTTCGAGCTGTTCCAGCGCCTCGGGGTCACCGGGGCGTGAGTCGAGGACGCGCTCCCACAACAGGATCGGCGTCTCCGGCTTGCGAATCTTCTCCGAGGCGGTGCGGGCCAGCTCGACGTACTTCTGGTCGCGCTCCTCGCCCTCGGGCATGAGCTCGAGCTCTTTTTCGCTGACCCGGACCCAGGAGTCGAAGTCCCGGCGCGACTCGTAGATGCCCTTGACGGTCGTCAGCGCGTCGGCGTTGCTCGGATCGAGCTCGAGGATCGCCTCGTAGGACTTGATCGCCTCGTTGGCGTTGTTGAACCGCTCCATCATGATGGAGGCGATCTGGGTGTGCAGGGCGATGATGGCGTCGGCGTCCTGCTCGATCTCCACCTTGGCTTGCAGGACCTTGACCAGGTCCTGCCAGCGCTTCATCGCCGTGTACTCTTCGGCCAGTGCGTCGAGGGCCTCGACGTTGTCTGGCTGGAGCTTGCGGATGTCGTTCCAGGCGCCGACGACCTTGGAGCCCGCGTTGAGGTGGTCTTTGTAGATGTCGATCATCTCACGGATGAGCGCCACCTTGGTCTCGACCTCGGCGTCGTCCGTGCGCTTGACCTTGTCTTTGAGCAGATCGACCAGGCCGTGCCACTTGCCGACCTTGACGTAGAGCGCACGCAGCTGCTCTTCCGCCTCCTCATCGACCTTGGCTTCCTTGAGCACGCCCTGCCAGAAGCCCAACGCCTTGTCGTCAGCGCCCTTGTCCTGGGCAAGACGGGCGAGCTGACGCTTCACTTCGGCGGGATCGTCACCACCGATGGCCGGGTCGCTGAGGAACTGCTCCAGCCGACGCCAGTTGTTCTGCTCGGAGTAGAACTGGATGTAGAACTCTTTGAGCAGTTCCGTGTCGGGCGGATCGCCCTTCATCTTCCGGAACATCATCTCGGCTTTCTTGGCGTCGTCGTACTTCTGCCAAAGCGCGAGTCCGTTGTGGAAATGCAGGAACGTGCCTACGTCGGATTCCTTGTTGATCCGCGCCTGCTGGGCGAGGACCTGGAAGATACGGCTCGTGTCGCCTTCCGGAGCCCACTCCGGGAGACGGTCGTAGAGTGCTTCCAGTCCATCGAGGTCGTTTGCCTCGATAAGCGATTTGACCAACGCCTCGAATGCCTTGTGATCCGTGGGGTTGGCTTCAAAAGCCTCGTAGAGCTCGCTGCTCATGCGTTTCCTCGAGCGGGTCCCGGGTGTGTGCTATCGGTTTGCGACGGGTCGAAAGGACGGCAAACCGACACGGTGGAATGCGCGCACACGCTTATAAATAGCGCACTTGGGGTATTTCGTATCACAGGGGCACGAAGATTGAAACAGCACCCGGGGAGGTTTCAGGCTTCGGTCGGGTTCTGTACTCCCGGAAGCCCGCTACGACCCCAGGACCACGTCGTGAAACCGGGGACGAAAGCGCTTGATGGCTTCATGCTCGGCGTTGGCTGCCACCCGGTTGGTCAGCAGCACGATGACCAGCTGTCGGGTCCGGTCGATCCAGACCGAGGTGCCGGTGAAGCCAAGGTGTCCGACCGCGTCCGGGGCGATGAACTGGCCGGCGGAGCTGCGGGGTGGGGTGGGGGTGTCAAAGCCTAGCACCCAAGAGCTGGCGTCGGGACGCGCATCGAGATCCCAGAACCGCCGGACGGCACCGCCGTCGAAAGGGGTGCCCGGGCGATCGAGGCTGGCCCGGAGCAGGCGCTGCCCCCAGCGGCCCACCTCGGCGGCGGTACCGAACAGGCCTGCGTGGCCGGCTACGCCACCCAGGACCCAGCAGTTGTCGTCGTGCACGTCTCCCAGGGGGACCGTCTGGCGTAGCGGGGAGTAGCCGGTTGGCAGACAGCGCCGTCTGTCGGCCGGTGTGGGAAGGAACCGCGCTTCGGAAACCTCCGCGGCTGCCCGCTCGAGCGGCTGCCCCAGCAGCTGCTCCAGGTACCAGCCCAGGACCATGTAGCCCAGATCGGTGTAGATGCAGCCAAGGCTGGGGTCATAGACCTCCCAGATCGCTGCCTCACAGGCTTGGCGGGGCGTGTTTGCGGCGAATCTCAAGTGGGCAGGAAAGCCCGCGCGGTGACCCAGAAGCTGGCCGACGGTGGGCTGGCCGGGGCCGAGCGCTTCGTCCAGGACCAGCAAGCCCGAGGCCACGGCCCGCATGGCCAGGCTGGCGGTGACCATGGGCTTGGTAAGGGAGGCCAGATCAAAGAGCGAATCCGCAGTGGCCTCCCCGGCGGTGACTTCTGCGACCACGGTCTCGGGGGTTGCGACCCAGGCGGAGGCTGCGGGGAAGATCCCGTCGGCGACGCCCTCCGCGAGGACCTCTGCGAGCCGCGTCTGGAGGCTCACGGCGCCACTACCAGGCTCGCGAGCCCACCTTCACCTGCCTTGAGCGTTGCCTCGCGGCCCATCGGCAGACACGCGTTGGCGCTTCCGTGGCCGAAGGGCAAGCCGCGTGCCGCGGGCTTTCCGAGACGTTGCAGAGTGCGATGGAAGAAGGCTCGGACGGTCGCGGCGTCGGCGTCGTTGAGTCCACTGAACTCGCCGAGGACGACCCCAGCGACCCGGTCGAGGCAGCCGCTGAGCTCCAGCTGCGTGAACAGGCGGTCGACCTTGTAGGGAGGCTCACCGATGTCCTCGAGCACCAGGATGGTGCCGTCGAGGCTCGCTTGCCACGGGGTCCCGACGAGGGAGGCAAGAACGCAGAGATTTCCTCCGGCAAGCCGCCCTGTGGCTGTCCCCGCGACCACGGATTGGAGGCCGGTGAAGTCAGGAACCGTCCCTTCCTGCCAGGCGAGGACGAAGCGTTCCAGCGAATCAGCGTCGAGGCGTGGCAGCTGGATGATCGGTGGCGCAGACCAGCACGGCCAGCCGGCACCCTCCCACGCCGCGAGCAGTGCGGTGCCATCGGAGAACCCCCACAGCGCGGGTCGGTCCGACGTCTCGAAGAAGGGGGAGGGGAGGGCGTGCAGCGTGCGGATGGCCCCGTACCCACCACGGACCATGAGCAGCGGTTCGGCCTGTGTAGCCGCCAAGGACAGGCTGTCAGCGCGATGGGCGTCAGACCCCGCGAGGTAGGGGACGTCCGCAGAGTCCTGCGGCTCGTGCAGGACCCATGGGATTCCGAGCTGCTCGAGGATCTCCAACCCTGCCTGCAGCTTGGCGTCGGTGACCGGTCCCGAGGGGAGTATGAGACGTGCCCGCTCCACGTCCGATAGTTACCACACAGACGCCTGTGCGTGACCACCTCCGCGATGCCTCATTCGTAGAGCGCGCCGGGTCCCCTGCCGCAGGTCGTGGAGCGTACGAGGACCAGGGAGACGGCTGGCGCCGCCA
>JGI12316J15310_10000030_pt15 | contig 143315 bp, 107 predicted proteins | sample MarCyaLeptolynsp_FD_15310 | JGI IMG/M metagenome (IMG submission 15310)
CTGAGAAGAGGAATCATCGGAAAACAACACATCCACTTCAACTTAGGGCACAGTCCTAAGTTGAAGTGGATGTACACAAACTCCTGAACTGCTTCAGCAGCAGTATACGTCGTTTAAAGTACATATTTTAATCTCCAGGGCAAACTCAGCTGTCGTTTGCACCTGCTTTGTCATGGGCAAATTCCCTTCGAACTATTTTGGACGTTTTACTTGACAATCAAGACAATCGCTACTGACTTTTGTGGAAAGCAATTGAAACTGAGGGTTGACTGGATGTTGTCATGATTCGTTACGAGGTTGGGAATCTCGCATTGTCTGGATGGCAGCAGGGCACCCACGAGGGGTGCCCCTACGGAAATTGTGTGTGGTGACCTGTAGGGGTCGGTCTTGTGCCGACCCTGGGGCTATCGGGTCAGCGCGGCTCGCATCGTCCGGATGGCAGCAGGCCACCCACAAGGGATGCCCCTACGGGAATTGTTCGTTTGTCTTATAATCCCTTGCAAGTGGGATTTCTCTACCAGGAGATGTCTAATTGCTTCTGGGGATTGAGGACGTAGCTCAGCAATTCCTGGGCCGCTTCTTCGGCGAGCTGCTGTCGTACGGCCAGGGGTGCGATGACTTCGCTGTGCGATCGCACTTCTCGCAACCGCCGCATCACCTCGCTATCGCCGACCCGGATCCAGGCTTGATAATAAGCATCATCGGGGGAACGCTGTTCCACCAGCCGCAACAGTGAGGCTTGGTCGGCTTTGGCTTTAAATTGTTGGCGGATTAATCCGGGTAAACGCTCGTAGGTCACTGCTTGCAACGTGCCGTGGTAACTGACTCGGCCTTCAATTTGCCAGCGGGCAAACGCTGCCGGGAACCGCAGAATCAGCAGCTGACGCGGTCGGTAAAAGTCAAGTCCCCAAGCTCGCTTCAATTCGGTCTCTACGTCTGCTGGCGTCGGCAACTGGTCGGTTTGCTTCAGCTTTTGCAGAGCGGGGGGAACGCGCTCATCATCCCAGTCCAGGACGATCAATCGGTCTGAGACAATGCGATCGAGCCGATAATTGTGCCAACCGATGTCGTTGTCGTCAGTCGGGGCCTGACCGTAGGCGCTGAGGTAGCGGGCCTGCTGGCCGTAGTGCAGGCAAACCGGATAGACGACGAGCGCGGCCGTTCGATCGGGTGCAAGGCTGTATTCAAATTGCATCGTCCCGCCAGCGGCACGACGCCAGAATTGCTTCAGCTGCTCCTGGTAGGTTTCCACCCGTTCTTGCAAATCTGCTGCGAGCTGGTAGTCTGGGTGAATGAAGATACGTTGCTGGCGTTTTTCCCCTGCCTGACGAGTGGGATAAACGCTGGCGACCTGTTCCCAGAGAGACTGCACCACGGGTTCCAGGTGGGGTTGCACCAGAGCGATCGATTCCAGGGCTTGTAGCAATTCCCAGGTTTGGTTCAACGACAGATGGGCAAAACTGGGGGCAGGACTGAGGGTTGCACCAGGGCGGGGCCATTCTTTCGCGGGCATGCATTGAAATTTGCCGCGACCGAGGGCATTTAACCAGCCGAGCTGTCCCAGCAGCTTGAGGTCGTCGCGGACGGAACGATGGACTGTGGCGAAGGGGCGAGCGTCCAGTTGCTGCTCCAGATCAGCTGCTTCCATGCCCGTCAGGTGGAGCATTTCTTGCCGCCATTCAGTTTCGGATTGGCCAGAGTCTGGGGCAAAGACCCAGGCTTTCAAGGGTTTGTGACAAATACAGGTGGGGTCGCCGCAGCTGGCAGTGATGTGGTCGGCGCTGAGGTAGTCGCCCTGTCCGTGGCTAGGGGCAAAGATGCGATCGCGCAATTTTGGGTAACTGAACGTTTCCGGCAGTTCCCGCGCCCAATTCGATGACGGCCCGTACAACTGGCGCAACAACACCCACAACCGCACCGTCCGCTGAAAGCGGCTGGCCAACTGTCCCGCGCCCAACCAATGGAGCGTGCGCGGACTGGGTGGATAGACAAATCCCTCAGCAGACAACCGTTGTGTCCCCTCTTTTTGATAACAACCTACGCCTTAATATAACAGTGCAGAGGATAGAGAGCAGAAGGCAGAAGGCAGAAGGCAGAGGGCAGAAGGCAGAGGGCAGAAGGCAGAAGGCAGAGGGCAGAAGGCAGAAGGGAGGTTTCAGGTTTCAGGTTTCAGCAATTAGAATCAGCTCCTCTTTCTAGAGAGTCCTGGTTGGTGGGCATTTCCCAGTTGCCTCATATTGAGAAAACAGAAGCAGGACAGAAATGCCCAACCCTACTCATCTAGAAACAATGAACAACGAACAATGAACAACGAACAATGAACAATGAACAACGAACAACGATGCGCTCTGAGCACAGCCTTTTCTATAGTATGATTTCCTCGGTTCATGTTTTATTTTATCCAATTTTGAAATAGGAGCAGTGGAATGAAGCGCTTTTTTTCATGGGTGCTGTCGGGCATCTTGATTGTTTCCAGTACCTTATTTTTGGGTATTGGGATCGCTTTAGCTGATGATACGTCGGAAGTAGCTCCGGCAACAGAAACTCTGGCTACGTGTTTTACGAAGCAAGTGATGCAGGAGAAAGATGTGCATGCGTGTGACTCGTACTTAAAAGAGGAACGGAGCAAGATCGTTGCGGTTGACCTTTTCACAGCGGCCCGCTGCAACAAGTTGAAGCAAAAAGTGGAAGCTACAAAACCTGAATATCTAAGGCTCTATGACGTAAGGGATTGCTTTTTCTTTATCGAAGGCAGTCCGTTTTGGACCAGCATTTACTATGGCGAGGCTGACGCTGCCTGTAAATACGATCAGCTTTATAACGAATACGTCTGCAAATAATGGGCGTTATCCATTATCGGGGCGATTGCAATCGCTGCGAATTGAGTACGCGAATTGCGGCGTTGGTAATTTAAGAGATGAATGGAACCTGGGCCTTCGGTACCAGGTTCCATTCATCTCCCGGTTGACCAATGTCCGAATTGCTGCAATGTCGTTGGGGAAGTGAGCAAGCACTGTCCTTGCCGATGGCCGTTTTTATGCGCGTAGAAATGCTTCGATTTGCGCAAAAACGTCTTGGCGTTCCATATCTAAGGTAATAATGTGTTCGGATTTTTTTAGCCAGTGCAGTTTTTTGCGGGTTGAACCCAGTTGTTGGTGGATGAACCGGGCTCCTGCGGGATCGACGACAGAGTCTTTAGGGGATTGGATGATGAGACAGGGAACCTGGATCTCCGGTAGCATGGGTTTTACGCGGTGAATGAGGTCGAGGGCGCTTCGGACTGAGGGCAGGTTGAAGGTGGTGAAAAAGGCTGCTTCTTCAGCAGCGTTTCGCATAGCTTTGTCGCGAATTTGCAAGCCCAAGCGGGGGATATTCTTCATTAAGTAGCCAATTGTGTACAGATAAACTTCGGGCCTTAGTATGTAATACCATTCATACCGGACGGCCATAAATGGACTGAGCAAAACCAGAGTGTCAATTTGCTTTTCAGCAGCGAGCTGCAAGCCTAAGGGACAGCCCGTGGAAAAACAGATGGCAACAATTGAGGTGTATTGCTGAGCCAGCTGTTTGTAAGTGTCGAGGATGCATTGATACCATTGTTGCCAGGTAGAGGTCGGCATGTGAGGGCTGGGACAATCGTGACCGGGATAGTTGATCGCTTGCACGGTCAGTCCGCGCTGATGCAGGTAGGTGCCCAGGAGCTGCATTTCATAGGCACCGCCTCCCAGCCCGTGCAACAACAGGCAGGCGCGATCGCGATCGTCCCCTGCCCAGAAAAAGGGCTGATTGCTCAGTTTTGGTTCTCTGGACAAAATTGGATAGGAAGGTTTCAGGTTGGCAGGCGATCGGTGTCAGGTTGGCAATCGAACGCAGGCGAAGTGTTTATTTCAAGATCAGTTTGGCCCGTTTGAGGTATTTTTCGCGATCGCGCAACCCATTATATCCTCCATTAATCAAACGAGTGACCTGACGTACATTGTCCTGGTCCGCCCATTTGTTCAGGCCACGGCTGTTCCAGTACCAACCTGCGACGATGATTGCATAAGGGGGTTTCTCAACGAGTTGCGGGTTAGACACAAAATCAACGCCCAGATCTTTCGAGAATCTCTGGTAATTGTGACGCCCGGTGAGTTGGATGAGACCGCGTCCCATAAAGCGATGGCCATCACCCGATTGAGTGTTGCCCAAATCGCGACGACCTTCATAGCCGCGCTGCGCTGCAGTTGGCCCCCAAATCTCTCTCAGCCAGCGGAATCCACCGCTCTCGTGCATCACCTGAGCCAGGAAATGAGCCATGCGCAATTTGGTATTAATCTGATATTTATCAAAGGTTTCATTCACACCTGGGGTCAAGGCTGCGATGTTAGATTTGAAGCGGCTTGTGGCAGCAATTCTGAGCAGTTGATCGGTGGTGATATATTGTTTGCCTGAATAGGAAGAGCCAGACCCCTCTACCGAATCGGCATTTTTCCGCAGCACAAACAAGCCAATATAGGGATCTCGATTTTCGGGTCGTTCAGGCAGCTGAGAGAGAACCCGAATATATTTGTCAATATCCTCATCAATCTTTTCTAACTTTGGCAATTCCTCCACTAAATCCTCTAAGCGATCCGTTGCCACATCGCGATATTTATCTAAGAGATGACCTGCACCATACAAGCCTTCATAGGGTGGCACTCCATCCGGTCGTGGTGGCAACTCAGACAAGGCTCGAATAGAAGTATCTACGAAGTAATCCGCTTCATTCGCCTCTTCAGGCAGTTGGATGAGCAGTTGTTCCAAGCGATCTAACGCCATCCGACGATAGGCTCTTAATTCATTTGCATCCATGTTTTTTATCCTTCAGGTTCAGTATGGCTCAAAGGATCCGTTAGCATAGGTTCCCCTGGTTTCATTCTAATTCTTTCATTCAGAAACGCTGTGACGGTAGTCCCTTAGAGGTGATGATTTTTGGGCACGCGGGTTCTACCTATGCGCTCAAAAATCATTGCACGACTTGGAAGGTTAGCATTCCTGTTGGCGGCACTAACCTCGAATAGCGTTTAGAGCTTTCGTGTTGTGTGGGCATTGCTCTTGAACGTTCAAGGGTTGCGATCGCTGCTTTCCCTGGGCAATACCCACCAGTGAGAGCCTCGGTTGGAGGGCATTTCCTAGCAGTCACCTGATGTGGAATAAACAGAAGGAAAGGGCTATGCCCGTGCCCATCACAGGGCCTTTGATGGGCACGCTTTGCTTTGCCCACCCTTGTATCTTAAAAAGTGTGGCAGACCGTCCCATCCTACTGGACTGACATAGCTCATTTAGTGCAATAGAGTTAGGTTGTCGAAAAGGCTATAATCTTTACTTGATAGATCTCGGCAGCACTGAAGTGACAACTACGAATTTGCACAATTTCAGGTGTGTTATCACGACTTGGAAGGTTATTTTGAAAGCCTTGCTCAGCAAGGCTTTCAAAATAACCCATTTTTCCGTTCTAGCATGAAGAAACGGAGGTTAGCGCCCCCTTCGGGGGCGCTAACCTTCCAAGTTGTGGTGTTATACCACTACCCATCGACTGATGTAACTTTCCAAGTCAGGTCAGGATTGAAATGGAACAACGAACCGCGCTGGAAAGAAGAGAGATCCAGTGGCAAAACGTTGGCGTATTCCTTTGTAGATGAATACCTTGAGCAAAGGAATACCCATGTCTATCTCAGCTGTATTAAATAAAAGCGCGATCGCAACTGTAAGTGCAATGCTCATGATTCTGAGCAGCGGCAGCAATGCTCGTAGTGCCAGTCTTTCCAGTTTTACCAACCTTGCCGCCTTCAACCAAGCTGCAACAACAACCCTGGTTGAAGACTTCGAAGCATTCTCACCTAAAGATACTCTGCTGCCTTCCTTCGTTAGCAACGGTAACACTTATACTGCCCTAGCAGGCACTGGCCCAGACGGAAACCCATTGCCGAATGTGGTTGTTGTCTCGTCAACTAATTCTGGCTTTGCGCTGCCCCTTCCCTCTAGTGTCCTGACTTCCCTGGGACCAGAGGATTTTACCATTGAGTTTGGGATACCAACCGAAGCCGTCGCCTTCGACACTTTCCTGAATGGTCTTGGCCCAGCAACAGTCCAGGTATTCGGAGCTGAACAATTGATTGATACCGTTCAGCAAAACCACGATCCCGCTACCATAGGCTTTTTGGGAATTGTCGCCAGCGAACCGATCCATTCAATTCGCTTTACGACCGTTGATGGGGATGTCATTTCTACAGGAATTGATAATATCCGACAGGGACAGGCGAATGATGCAAACCGCGTTCCTGAACCCGGAATGATGTTGGGGTTGGGAATGTTTGCGATCGCGCTTAGCGTGCTCCGGAAACGCCGAGTCTCCTCTCAGGAAAGCTTTGATTGAAAAGAACAGCAACCCCCTTAAAGCAAGAATAAAAATGGCAAGTCAGAAGTCAGGCGTTAGAAGCTGTTCCCTTGCTAGCTCCTGGCTCCTGAATTCCAGAGACGCCAACTTATCCCGGCTCAGGTCCATCATAACTTGGAAGGTGAGTTTCCCCAGTTATGTATATGCTTAACTAATAAAACTTGCTATAAGTATTGCAATCGGTTTCGCAGACTGGATATAACCTGAAAATTTGAAAACAGCAGGCAAGGAGGGGGACAGTTGGGAAAGTGGATCTTGCTGCTTATATTGTCAAATTTTGGTAGGGAAATATATTTAGAGATTGATGGCGCTGGAATACGCCAATATTGATTGCTGAATGCTCTGAAAATTTCTGGGACGGGCCCTACCTACCCCTCTAATTTCAGTGACCTTCATGTAGATGTAGCTTTCCTATTAACCTGTTCAGCGCTAAGAGTTTAGTTTGCAAGAAACAGCTTAAACTTTTAAATTCTTCACAAATTGAGTTGTCATGTTACCATCTGGATGGTTTGGGGTGGTGAAACACAAGCAATTCAGTATAAATGGGTCCGGATTGCTAATGATGGAATTTCTCTGGTGGTGGAGTTACAGGAGTGCAAAATAGAATGTCAATGACAGACACTTGTTTGCAACGATCCCAACCTCAACCGATTCGTATCGGTGTCATTGGGGTTGGCAATATGGGACAGCACCATACTCGCATCCTCAGCTTGCTGAAAGATGTCGAACTCGTTGGTGTTTCGGATGTCAATGTCGAGCGTGGTCTAGATACTGCAAGCAAGTACCGGGTTCGTTTTTTTGAGGACTATCGAGAGCTTTTACCCCATGTTGAGGCGGTTTGTATCGCCGTTCCGACTCGGTTGCACTATGCAGTAGGGATGTTCTGTCTGCGAGCAGGAGTACATGTATTGATCGAGAAGCCAATTGCAGCCAGCATTTCTGAGGCTGAATCCCTGGTCAATGCAGCAGCTGAATTTAATTGTATTTTGCAGGTGGGGCATATTGAGCGGTTCAATCCTGCGTTCCAGGAACTCAGCAAAGTGCTGAAGACTGAGGAATTGTTAGCGTTGGAAGCCGATCGGATGAGTCCTTATTCTGACCGAGCGAATGATGTCTCCGTTGTGCTCGATTTGATGATTCATGATATTGACCTGTTGTTAGAGCTAGCAGCATCGCCTGTGGTGAAGTTGACTGCGAGCGGCAGTGGCACATCTGAATCTGGGTATTTGGACTATGTCACGGCAACTCTAGGTTTTGCCAATGGAATTGTTGCAACTTTGACTTCCAGTAAGGTGACGCATCGGAAAATTCGGCGGATTGCAGCTCATTGCAAGAACTCCTTGACAGAAGCTGATTTTCTCAACCATGAAATCTTGATCCATCGTCAGACCACTGCTAATTGTATGACAGATTACGGTCAGGTGCTTTATCGACAAGATGGCTTGATCGAAAAGGTTTATACCAGCAATATCGAACCACTGCACGCAGAACTGGAGCACTTTGTCAGTTGCGTTCGCGGTGGGAACCAGCCTTCAGTCGGAGGCGAGCAAGCACTCAAGGCGTTGCGTTTAGCCAGTTCTATTGAGCAGATGGCGCTGGATGGTCAGGTCTGGCAACCCAGTGAGCCTATAGCGGTGGCAGTCTAGAGAAGGTGTAGAGGGCAGAGGGAACGAATAACCAGTAAGGGATTTGCGTAGAAATAAAATACCGGCCATAGGACTGATTTCTCGAAGAAGAAGCCAAATCATCGGTATGGTATTAAGTTGTAGGTCCCTAACCAGGAATGTGCGATCGGAAAAGGAAGATGGGTGGAGGAATCCTTTACGCTTCAGAACGCCAAGCTCACCTATAATCGTGCCAGCTTGTCAATCTGAACCCTGAAATCCTGAAACCGTTCTGCTTGTCACCGTTCTAATCTGCTCACCTGAAACCTGGTATCAACCTCATTCAGTTGCTTCTATCAGACATTGTCCTTGCAGGACAATGAATGCTCTGCTGGAAAAGACAGTGCAGCGATCGATCTGAGTTGCGATCGCAGGTGTTTTTTCCTGTTCCAGATGATCGACAGCCTCTGATGCTTCGGGTTGATACTGGTTGAGCCAACTATTGGAAGTAATGTAACCCGGATTGAAGGCACTTTGCTCCAGAAGCCAGAAATCGATGCTGTATTTGTGGATAAATGCCTCGACTATCTCCGGAGAGGGGCTGTATTGGGCTTGAATGAGGTCGCGGGCTCGCTGGCGGATTTCGTCGTAGTAGCCCTGATGATAGGGAATCGCATATTCACGTCCAACCAGGATTGAGCGCCGGGAAAAGGTAGGCAGATTGTTCGCTTCTTCTGCCAGGGATGCCACCAGAATGTCTTTGGGTTGATGGGCAAAAAATTCGTAGAGCGCGATCGCATCCCCTTGAGAATAGCCCGTCCAGAGAAAGGTATCCAGGGATGCAGGATAAAGAACAAGCGTTCCTGCCATCAAGAAAAGCGCAGCCAGCGCGACTGTCTGACGCTGCCCTCGACCGCGTCGCTGCGATGATGCCGCCCAATGCAACAGTCCATCCAAAAGTGCCATCAGCACAATTGTCGCCGCCAATACCATCACAATACGCAAGGTATGCTGGGTATAACGGCTGGGAAGATGGAGCTTAAATAGCAGCAGGTGGGCAATAACAAACCCACTCAGAGAGACTACAACCAGCTGGGGCAAAAGAACCAGATTGCTCGTTACCTGTTGTAGCAAGGGCAAACGAGCGCGAAAATGCAGCAACAAGGGCAGCAGCAAACCCGCATAAACCAGAGGAGGAATCAGGGCTGCGGTCAAGCGGATACCGCTACGGCCAGCATTAAACCAAAAATCCCATCCCTGAACCGCAAAAAATTGAGCCCGCCCATTGACCCCAAACTCTGGCATGGAACGAGCCGCCGCCGCACTTACCGTAGGGCCAAAGTCTGAGTTACCCAAAACATAGGGCAGCAGCACCAGAAAGGTTATCCCCAAGCCTGTGCCGCAAAAGAGCCAGGGATGCCGTTGTTTCGCAAAATAGCGCCAAAAGTAACGCCAAAAGAAATATTGCCAACTTTGCAGCCTGCTCTTCATCCTCTTCCCAAGCCAGGGCACCAAAACTGAAGGTGGCAAGGAGCGTTGACTCGTCTCAACTTTGTCCTTGACTCTCTGGCTGTCGTACCTTCGATCGATGTCTTTTTGGCTGCTGTCTTTTTGACTCTCATTTCTTCGATCCTCGCCCCAATGCCATAATCGCAGCACCAGCAAACCGGCTGCAATCAGAGCAGTGGTAGGATAAAACAGCCCTGCCAGGGCTAGTGCGATCAGACAGGGCAGCAAGGACCGACGCAGCAAATAATACAAAAAAGCCAGCAGCAGGGGATGGAAAAACGCTTTGGCTGTACCAGAAATTAGGGTGTCTTGCATCCAGAGGTTCTGGCTCAGTAGCACCGAAGCGACAAAACCTGCACTGGGAAGGGGCAGCAGTTCCAGACAGAGGGCAAAACAATAACCGGCAGTGAGGACTCCCAGAGCTAAAGGCAACAGTTTGTTGAAAGTCCAGGGATCGATACCCAGCCAGGTGCCAAAGTGATAGACCCCAGCTGTGCCTGGGGGCGTCACGGTTTGAAAGTAATCGGCAATCCAATCCTGGGGAAACAAGGCTGGATCCAGGAAGCGCTGCATCCAAAACACCTGTTGGCGGGCATCGTCCTGGACAACATATTCGCCGCTAAATGCTTGCTGAATACCAGCAAAGCCGTACACTGCTGCTAGAGACAGACTGAGACCAAACCAGAAAAACGTCAGCGAGCGGGAACGAGCGGTTACAGGAACCGCGAGCAATGCGTGCAGTTGGGTCATCCATGTCAAGTTTGATTTGTCCGTGGGGGAAGAGGACATTCTTTCGCTTATCGTCGCTCCAATATAAGACGGCCCAGCTGCTGCAGAGCCGCCCGGGACCAATAGGCAAACCAGCTAACAATCCCCAGCAGCTTCGATCCCGCTTCAATTAAATAGGGGTCAGACTCAAACGCCAGGTCTGCGATCGCAGACGTGCCCAGAAAGCCCAGCGCCAGCAACAAGAGAATAAAATCGGTGGTCGCAACCAACCGCCTGAAACACAACAGCAGCAGCCCCAGGATCGCGCCATAGAGAGAAAATGCCACTGTTTCACCAAACAGGAAGCGGGGATAAAGCCGTTCGTGAAAGAGGAACAAATCGTCCAACAGGAGCAGGGTTGTAAAGCAACCAGACGCCAGGAAAAAGAGGGTTAATTGCCAATTACGGGCAATCTTCTGGCAAACTACAGCACAGAACAGACAAATCGCTGCAGCCGCGCACCAGAACAACACACCAATATTAGAAAAAAGGCCAAAGTAAGCAGGCTCGCCCGCAATGGAAGCTGGATCTCGCGTCAGGAAAGAAGCGGGAATATCATCTGGAAGCAGAATGAGCGCAATCGCGATCGCGATAATTGTGGGCAGATATACTACAGGCAAGACCGAACGCAGCGCCTGCCACTGCGCTAGTCTGCTTGATAGCTGTTTCACAACACTAGGTACTACAGAATAACAGGAAAGTGGGTCAGCACATTATAAACCCCTATTTCACCCTCAGGACTCTTTCACCAAACTTCGATCCTCAACACACGGCTTGGAAGGTTATTTTGAAAGCCCTGTGCTGCGGGGCTTTCAAAATAACCTATTTTTTAGCATCAGCACAGAAATAATAAGGGTTAGCGCCCCCTTCGGGCGCTAACCTTCCAAGCCGTGTCGGCACCCAATTCCGACCCCAAGCGATCGCCCATTTTGTCACTACCCATTTGCCACCAATCCCTGAACTAGATCGCCATTGACCTGGATGGCCGCTTCAATTTCTTCCAAATGGGCATCTGCATAAGCCCAGGCATTCATCAAATCCGCCGCAGTTAAATAGGGCATTGCTGCCAGAATACGGGCATCGCTAGCCCCAGAGCGACGAGCCTTGACCAGCGACCAGACGGGCAAATGGGTACCCGCAATACAAGCCTCGCCACCGCAAACCTCTGGACTCTTTTCAATGCCCTGCCAGCGGCAACGCAAACTCTGAATTAAGAGCTGAATGGCGCGAGCCTTTTCATCGGGAGGCAGAGCCAGGAGTTGCGGTTCCAGGTCTTTCAGCGTCATAAGTCTCCTCTCAGCAGTAATCCAAGGCGGTTTGCTCCACTATCTTAACCATCTTTTTTTGTAGACTGGGATATACAAATCAATCCATATCATGCTAGGATCGAAGGATGAACTGAGTTGAACGCGAGGTCGCATCGTCAGGTGTCAAACCTTTAACCCAGCCAACGGTTAAAAGTCTGGGTCAACTGGAGGATGGTTCTGCCAGCATGACAGGACTAACTCGTTCCTTGGACGATCGAACGCAGTCGATCGCTCAACATAAAGTACACTTGCTTTAGAAAAATAGGGGTTTCGACAATGTTTCAAACTCAACCTTCCCGTATTGGTGTTCGGTATCCCCACTTGCCCACCATGTACGACTTACCCAGCGAAGATCCAGAGGAACCCGGTTTGCCCGATCGATTTCACGAATTACAACCCGATTTACTCAGTCAGACCTGTCAATCTCCTATTTATCCGCAGGAAAACTATTTAGCTGCTCAAGATTTGAATCTTTACTACGATCTCGAGCATCCCAGATGGTACAAACGGCCGGATTGGTTTGTAGTTTTGGGAGTAGAGTCAGAACGCCGTCAAGAAGAGTTACGGTTGAGCTATGTCACCTGGCAAGAGGAAGTCAATCCCTTTTTAGTCGTCGAGTTGCTTTCTCCTGGGACTGAGGCAGAAGATTTAGGGAAAACGGTGCGGGACGCGAATGCCCCGCCGACCAAATGGCAAGTATACGAGCAAATTTTACAAATTCCCTATTATGCGATCTACGACCGCTACAAGAATACGTTTCAGGCATTCCGGTTAGCGGGCAATCGCTATCGTCCGTTGGAGGTGTCAACAGGAAGATTGTGTTTAGATGAGTTGGGCCTGGGGTTGGGGGTATGGCAAGGGCATTATCAAGGAGTCATGGGCCTATGGTTGCGGTTCTACGATCGCGAGCATAACTGGATTGCCACCCCGAGCGAGCAAGCACAGAGGGCACAACAACAAGCCGATCGCGAACGAGTCCGAGCCAGCCGCGAACAAGTCCGGGCCGATCGCGAACAAGTCCGAGCCGATCGCGAACAACAAGAGAAGGAACTGGCGACAGAGAGAGCCGATCGCGCTGAGTTAACCTTACGACAAGAACGAGAAAGAGCCGAGCGCGCTGAGCTGGAATTACAGCAGTTGAAAGAGCGTCTGCAACAACTAGAGGGCGACCGCTCGGAAAGCTAAAACAGAATTTCCTGAGCGCGATCGCAAGCTCGAAAACGGGCAGTGATGCCCATGACCGCATCTGTTCAACCCACGACTTGGTAGGGTATCTTGAAAGCCTTTCTCCGCAAGACTTTCGAAATCAGTGACTTGAAGCCCAGCACAAGAAAACGGGAATTAGCGCTTCCAGAGGCAGCGCTAAGGAACAAGAATTAAACGAAGATGTGGGATCCTGTAGGGGCAATCCCTTGCGATCGACCTGATATTGCAGGGTACCCACAAAGGACACCCCTACAGATTGACAAATGATTAAATTCTCATTCCTAACCTTGCCCGTCATGCGGACAGGGGTTGAACAGTCGGGGCAGTTATCCCATTCTCAATACACGGCTTGAAGGATAGGCCCAAGACCATTCGTGAATACCCCAATCTGGTATAATCTCTTGCGATAGAAAATCTGTCACCAGAGTGTAGGATAAAGCGCCATCGCCTGGGTCTTTGAACACCCTGCGGACGGGGACAGGGAAAACGCTCGCGCCAGAAAACCAGTGCTAGATTGACGTTCAGGAAATCTCGGGATAATGATAGACAAACCCAATTTCAAGCCTTGTTACGCTGTTGAGCTAATAGAGCCAGATAAAATCCTGTTTTTATCCGAGAGAAATGTATCCTGGCTGCGCGATCGCACCCATTATCTCTTAGCCGCTTTAATGGATGGTAATCGTAACGCGGAAGAAATTTTCGATCTGGTTCAACAGGCAGTATTGCAAGAACGGCTTTCGCTGCAAGAGCCGACCGCAGCATTTCAAGATGTTTTGCATGCAAGCCTAGACATTCAGCGTGCCCTGATTCAACTGGAACGACAAGGATATCTGGTGGAGCACAACGAGCAAATTCCTTCACATTTGGCTATTTTCTGCAATCACCTCAATCTCGATCCGACTCAAGCATACCAACGATTGCAGTCCACAACATTGACAGTGAAGGCAGTTGGGTCTGTTCCTGTCGAAAGTCTGATTGCCCTGCTGGAGTCGCTCTCGATCCAAATCGCGCCAGCAGGCGATCTCACCCTGGCGATTGCAGACGATTATCTCAACCCAGAGCTGGTCGAGCTGAACAAACACATGCTGCAGACCCAATCCCCCTGGATGTTGGTCAAACCCCTGGGAACCGTCGGTTGGATCGGCCCTCTATTTCATCCTGAAAAAACAGGCTGTTGGCAGTGCTTAGCTGCGCGCTTGCAGGAGAATCGACCCGCTGAAGCATTCATCCAACGCTCCAAAAAGAGTCCCAACCTCCTAGCCCCGCCTGCAGGTTTTCTAGCCTCGACCCTGCAAACCATTTTGGCGATGGCTGCCACCGAAGTGTTCAAATGGATCGTTCAAGGAGAAAACCCTCAACTTGCAGGCACATTGCTAACCTACGACACCCTCACCCATCAATCCCAGGAACATACCCTGGTCAAGCGCCCCCAATGTCCTAGTTGTGGTGCAATGCATCGCCCAGACAAACCGCTCCCGGTGGTTTTGGGTCATCGCCGAAAACACTACACCGCCGATGGCGGACACCGCACTTGCTCCCCTGAGGAAACACTGAGGAAATATCAGCATCATATTAGTCCGATTACGGGTGTGGTGCGAGAGCTGAGTAAGATACCCGGGCATAAATTAAACCATACTTACATTGCCAAACATCATTTTCTAACCATCTTTGACGATCTAGAAAATTTAGGCAAAAACCTGGGGGGGAGAAGTGCAGGCAAAGGTAGAACCGATGCTCAATCCAGGGCGAGCGGTTTTTGCGAAGCGATTGAGCGCTATTCCGGTGTCTTTCAAGGGAACGAAATCAGAGAAAAGGGAAGCTATGCCCAGATGGGAGATCGGGCTATTCATCCCAATACCTGTATGAACTTCAGCCTCCAGCAATATCAGCATCGAGAACAATGGAACGTTGAGTGTCAAGGCTGGTTCCAAAAAGTGCCAGAACCCTTCGATCCGGACCGAGAAATAGAATGGACGCCGGTTTGGTCGTTGACCAATCGAGCGTTTAAATATTTGCCAACGGCCTATTGCTATTACGGCTATTCTCCATCCTACGACCCTGCCCATAAGCCAGATTGCTGGGCCGATTCGAATGGCTGTGCTGCGGGAAATACGATCGAAGAAGCAATTTTACAGGGGTTTATGGAGCTAGTCGAGCGCGACGGCATCGCGTTGTGGTGGTACAACCGTCTCCAGAAACCGCAAGTGAATTTAGAGAGCTTTGAGGAACCTTATTTCCAGACGTTGCAACAGTACTACCAAACGCTAGGCCGCGAATTGTGGGTTCTGGACATTACCAGCGATCTCAATATTCCCACATTTGCAGCGATCAGTTGTCGTGAAGAGCGTCCAATCGAAGATATTGTTTTGGGATACGGTACCCATTTTGATGCCAAAATTGCCTTGAGTAGGGCTTTAACCGAGATAAACCAGCTTTTGCTGAGTGTCTTACCCGAGCGACCAGATGGGAAAACCAATTATCCGTCCTCTGCCGATCCCATCGCTATCGAATGGTGGAAAACCGCAACTATTGCCGACCAACCCTATCTCGCCCCCAATCCAGCCGCTCCACTCAAACTCAAGGACGATTACCCCCAACTTGCCAGTGACGACTTGCTGGAAGATGTCAGCCTTTGCCAACAAATTGTTGAACAAAAGGGCATGGAACTCCTGGTGTTAGATCAGACTCGTCCTGACATCGGGCTGCGAGTAGCAAAAGTCATTGTTCCCGGCTTACGTCATATGTGGCGACGACTGGGACCAGGACGATTATATGATGTTCCTGTTCAAGCGGGTTGGCTGCCAGCGCCTATCGCGGAGGAGCAGCTCAACCCGTTTCCGATGTGGATGTAAGTCTGATGTTAGCGATTCAGTTCAGCGATTGAGTTGAATAGTTGAGCAGTTCTATGTTGAATGGATATCGAATTATTGATGCCGATTCCCATGTGGTTGAGCCTGCAGCAATGTGGGCGCAATATCTAGACCCTGAATTCAGGCAATTTGCCCCGTCCGCAGACATGCGAATTCAGGGGCAAGCGATTGTTAATAAAATCTCCAATCAGGTTCGCGATCGCGGCAATCAGCAAATGCAGCAAGCCCATCCCAGTTCTTATCTCAGGCAATACGATGCAGAATCTCACGTTCAAGCCATGGTACAGATGGGCGTCGATATTGCCTTTGTTTATCCGACGTACGGACTGTGGCTCTGGGCGATCGATGAGATGGCACCAGAGGTGGCGGGAGCCTTTACCCGCGCCTACAATCGTTGGCTGAAGGACTATTGCAGCTACGACCCAAAACGACTGAACGCCGTAGGAGCGATTAATGTCCATGCCCCTGAACAGATGGTGGCAGACCTCGAACGCATCGCCGCTTGGGGTTGGAACGCGGTTTTCCTGCGTCCCAATCCGATTAAAGGACGCTTATTGAGCGACCCAGCTTACGATCCCTTTTGGAGCGCCTGCGAGCAGATCGGCATTGCCGTGGGGATTCACGAAGGCACCCATAGCCGCCTGCCCACCACAGGTGCAGAGCGATTTAATACCCGCTTTGCGCTCCATGCCTGTTCCCATCCCATGGAACAGATGATGGCCCTTTTAAGCTTAATTGAAGGGGGCGTTTTAGAGTGTCATCCTCGCCTGAGAGTTGCTTTTCTAGAGTCGGGTTGCAGCTGGTTACCTTACTGGCTCTGGCGGTTAGATGAAGAATACGAGAATCTCTATTGGGAGGTTCAGGATACAGTCAAGCTCAGGCCCTCGGACTATTTTCGTCGTCAGTGTTTTATTGCTATCGATCCCTCAGAGCCGTCGTTGGATCGAACGGTTCAGTACCTCGGCCCGGAAACGATCGTCTTTGGCTCTGATTATCCTCACATGGATCATAAGCCAGACATTATTGAGCACATTATTGCCTTGAGCGAATCGCTGGGTCAGGAGACCGTGCAAAAGATTGTGTGGGATAACCCGACCCGGTTTTATGGGCTTGAATCGGAGGTGCGATCGCATGCTAATTAAAGATCCGCAAAACCTCTTACCGCCAACAGTTGCAGATCGGGCCGACCTGTCAGAGATGGTCTTGGAAATTCCCCCATGCGACATTCCGCTCCATGCCAAAAGTATCGATCGCCTGCTCGCGACTGCGGCATCGAGACAGCAAATTCTTCTCTTTCAACCCAAACTCCCTGTGACTTCAGAATTGGGGTTATCTTCCTATCCCATTCTTGCCTATCTCTATCCTCAAGCTTTGAGTCAGGCATTAGCCCCCTTTTTCCAGAAACTGGCCAAACGTCCACCTAAACCCAATACCCTTCCCTCTGGATTTATCGTAATCGATCAAATCGATACCGAAGAAGCCTTGCATTATTTTGCTGACCATTACGGGAAAGCGGCAAAACCAACGTTCGTGCGGGCCATTGTCGGTAATACCTGCAATCTGAAATGCGTCATGTGTCCCTATCACGGTGCTACGATTAAAACCACCCATACAACCGATTTTTTCCAGGGGAATCGCGCCATGTCCTGGGAGATGATGCAGCGATTCGCCCGCGACTGCGGCGCTTGGGGGACTGCTGTGTTAATCGGCAGCGTCGAGGAACCCCTATTGCATCCCAAAATTGTCGATTTCATTCGGCTTTGTCGTCAGGAGGGCGTTCCTGGGGTTCACATTACGACGAATGGTCAGTTATTGAATGAGGCGCGATCGCGCTCCCTGCTCGAAGCCGGTCTCACCAGCCTCGATGTCAGCTTGGATGCAACCGATGCCGAAACCTACCGCCGCATTCGCGGTTCGGACTTTCATCGCGTCGAAGCCAACCTTAACCAATTTCTGCACCTGCGCGATCGCCTGAACCTTCCCTGCCACGTCCGCACCTCCTTTGTCAAAAATCCAGACCTTCCCCCAGAAGCAGAAGCGCAATTTCGCCAGCAATGGCTGGCCAAAGTCGATAGCGTTTATCTCTTAAATGTCGCAGAATATCGAGAAACCAATATGCGCCTCAATCGAAAGAACGATAAAGCGGGCGAGTTAGTCCAGCAGTACCTTCAACGCGCAGAAGGACGGTGGCCTTGCGCCTATCCATTTACCGAAATGGCCGTTTTGCCAGATGGGAGACTTTATTATTGCATCGAAACCCTATTTCGCCTGGGCTTCGATGGTGACACCGAAAGCATGGGGGATTACCCTCAACAATCCCTGCAAGAGATCTGGCAGGGAGAAGCCTTTCAGCGACTCCGACGCGATCTAATTCGCCATCAGTTAGACCATCGTCCTGCTTGTCACAATTGCGAGATGTGGCGAACGCAAGTCATTGCTCATACGCATGAAGATGGAATTCAGATGATGACTACAGAAGTCACGGAAATTTATCAAAAGATTCACTATCAATCCGTGTAGTATAGGGAATTTCAGCCTGAGCTGAAAGCACACCTGCAAAAGCTGGTAGACGGTCACATAAGTATAGCAAAGTCATATCGCGCTTCGGACAATTGAAAGGGTTGTTGTGTCTTACTTCAGAAAAGTTACAGGAACTTTTAGCTGTGCTACAATACTCTGGCTGGAGGATTATTGTAGCTAAGACCCAGAAATCAAAGGGCAGTTGGAGTAATTAACCTCTATGTGCCCACGACAGTTAGTGTCAGAGCTTCGTCAGAAGATCGTAAGGTTAAATTTATTTAAACTCTGAACTTGCGATCGGAATTTTACCTTGCGACACCACAGCAAAAAATTACAAGAATATTCAAGGAGAGACTATGTCTACAGGGCCAGGTTTATTTGAGGCATCGAAGGCTCATGCTATACATGAAGCTTTAGAAGAGTTAGATCGGGATCTAGATATGCCAGACGATTTAGTAGGGAAAGCTGCTTTAGGAAAATTCGCTCTGTATGCTTTTATACAGCGGCTATATCAACAAAGTAAGCAGGTCTCTCAAATTATTGCTTTTATCTGGCGATGGGCTGATGATAAAACAGCCTCCCACGAATTGAACCGTGAGGCAGCAAACGCAATCAAGTCATATTTTGACTGTCCTACGCCTCTCAAAACTCCTAAAGGGAAAACGCCGGAAATTGGTAAGCGTTTGAAGAAGCTATTAGGAGCTGATCCCGATCCTAAAGACCATCCCGTTTCTCTTGAAGGTCGCTTATTGAGGCAGGTTTTCCCCGACTACAATCAGCCACAGAGCGAAACACACTTAATCTTTCCTATTTTTAGTCCTCTCGAACTAGGAGAAAAAAATGGAACTCTAGGTTACTTGTTTACTGTGGATGTCAACTCTTTCTGGGGAAAGATTGACGATCCAAACCTAAATACCCCTGAGCTCTTTGAACTTAGTATTGCTTATCCTCCTTGTCCTCAAAAAGGGGAGGTAACCGTTACTGATCAAACTTTAGACCATTGGATCGCCAATCGAAAAAAAGAACAGTACATTCCAACTAATCCTTTTATTCCCACAACCTGCTGTTGATGGGTATCAGGCTTAAGGCTGGAGAGTGGGGTGCTTTGCGCCCCACTCCCGCTATTTAAGGCATCCTGCTGCTTTTGTGGATATTTCTATTGGCAAAGAAGAAAAGGATATAAGCCCGTTGGTTGCAACATCATTTCCATTCGTCTGCGTCCAGCCTGATGCTGGGGTCGTCATCAAAGCTGAATCCGATCAATCCCTCCCGACACCCTAAACCTGATACTCCTTACCCTACCTAACCTTCAAGGTTCTTGCGCACCCCTACGCTTCGTGTTTAAAAGCTTCGATTTGTAGAAATCCCAAGGTGTTGCCCGATCGATTCAAGATGGACGTCAGGTGACAAAGACTATAGTTACTGAAATTTATCAAAACCTTTGATGAAAAAAAGACAGGCCGTTAGAGCGTGTTACAAGCTATGGACTTTAAAATAGACTGTCAGAATCTTGAGCAAATTTATGAAAGTGCGACCTCATTAGTTTATCGAGCCACTCTCAAATCTCAGAGCGAACCAATTATCTTGAAAATTCTGAAAGGGAGCCACCCTAGCCCTTCAGAACTCAGTCGCTATAAGCAAGAATATGAGATCACTCGCTCCCTCAACAATAATGGCATTATCAAAGCCTACGAGTTGCAACGATACGAAAACAGTTTGGTGATGGTTTTAGAAGACTTTGGCGGTGAGTCGCTCAAGTTTTTAATGGCCAAACATCAATTGAATCTAGAAGAGATCCTGACGATTGCAATTCAAGCAACCGAGAGTCTAGCCGTTATTCATGATAATAATATTATTCACAAAGATATTAATCCTGCCAATATTGTCTATAACTCAACAACCCAACAGCTCAAAATTATCGATTTTGGGATTTCCAGTCGTCTCTATCAAGAAAATCAGACCCTTCGTAATCCAAATCAATTCGAAGGAACCCTGGCTTATATGTCCCCAGAACAGACCGGGAGAATGAATCGGGGGATAGATTATCGCAGCGATTTTTATTCCCTTGGAGTTACCTTTTATGAACTCTTGACCAATCGACTTCCTTTTGAAACGACCGATCTGATGGAGCTAGTTCATTGCCATATTGCTCAACGACCCAGAACCTGTCACGAGCAAGTCCCTTTGATTCCCTTCCCGGTATCCAATATCGTGATGAAATTGTTAGCTAAAACGCCAGAAGATCGATATCAAACCACTTGGGGAATCAAAGCAGATTTAGAAGTGTGCTTGACTCAATTGCACACTCAAGGGGAAATTACCGAATTCTCTCTGGGATGCCAGGATATCCCAAATAAACTGAGCATTCCTCAAAAGCTCTATGGACGAGAAGAGCAGGTGAGTCAGCTTTTAAGCATTTTTGAGTCAGCGACCAAAGGCCGCACTGAGATGATGTTAGTGTCGGGTTATTCGGGGATTGGCAAATCTGCTTTAGTGAGTGAAGTGCAAAAGCCAATTACACGCGATCGTGGCTATTTAATCAGCGGAAAATTTGACCAACTAAAACGAGATATTCCCTATGCTGCCATTGTTCAAGCATTTCAAGACCTGGTACGACAGCTGTTAACAGAACCCGAATCTAAACTAAACCGTTGGAAAGTGAAGCTGTTAGAAGCTTTAGGTTCCAATGGTCAGCTCATTATTGATTTGATTCCAGAATTAGAACAAGTTATCGGTCAGCAACCACCCGTTCCTCAATTAGGATTTGCTGAAACACAAAATAAGTTTAATTTCTTTCTTCAAAGATTTATTAGCGTTTTCAGAAAAAAAGAACATCCTTTAACGATTTTTCTGGATGATTTGCAGTGGGCAGATTTGCCATCGCTCAGGTTACTTGAATTATTAACGATCGATCCTGATAGTCAATATCTCACGATCGTAGGTGCTTATCGGGATAATGAGGTTAGTGCTGCTCATCCATTAATGCAAACCCTGGAGAAAATTCATAAGGCTGGTTTCAACGTTAATCAACTTAGTCTTTATCCGTTAGAAGTTAAGCATATTAATCAACTCCTTTCTGATTGCTTAAACTGTTCCATTGAAGTAGTAAAGTCTCTAGCAGAGCTGGTTTATGAGAAAACAGGAGGGAACCCCTTTTTCGTCACTCAATTACTTCAGTCTTTATACAGAGATAATCTATTGTCATTTGATAATATAAGAAGAACCTGGCAATGGAGTATTGAGGAAATCCAAAGCGTCGAGATAACTGATAATGTAGTTGACTTAATGGTTGAGAAGATTGAGAAATTAAATTGGGATACCCAGACTGTCTTAAAATTAGCGGCTTGTGTTGGTAATCAATTCGATCTAGAGATTCTTTCGATTGTTAATACTAAATCTCAAACAGTAACCGCAGAAGAACTTCAACAAGCACTAGAAGCAGGTTTAGTTGTGCCACTGAGTCATGACTACAAAATGCCTGCACTTTGGGATGAGGAGAAAACCGCTGACGATCTTTCAGGAATTATTCCTGAATTACCTGAATTTATCCCTTATAAGTTTTTACACGATCGGGTTCAACAAGCAGCATATGCTTTGATTTCCCCGGTAGAGCGTAAATCTGTTCATCTGAAAGTAGGACAGTTGCTGCTGGAGAATTGCAGGAAGAAGAACTTAGAGGAGAATATTTTTAAGATAGTTAATCAACTCAATGAAGGGGTTGAATTAATTACTAAGCAAGAGAATCGAAATGAGTTAGCTAGTCTGAATCTTAAAGCAGGCAAAAAGGCAAAAGCATCGACAGCATATCAACCAGCTCTTAAGTATATAGAGGTAGCTTTTGATTTGTTGGAAGCTAAGGCATGGGAAAACCAGTATCAGTTAACTCTAGAAATCTATCTAGAAGTTGTAGAACTACTTTATTTGAATTCTCAATTTCAAACAGCTGAAAATTTATCTAAAATTGTTTTGAAACAAGCTAAAAGTACGCTCGATAAAGTAAAAGCATATCAAGTTATGATTGCATCTTATTTCGCAAATTGCCAGTATCATAAAGCAACGGAAGTTGCAGTTGAAGCTCTAACAACACTAGGAATTTGTGTACCAAAAGGCGATGAAATAGAAAACAGAATTGAGCAAGAACAAAACTATTTGGATTCATTTTTAGAAAATAGTTTAGTAGAGGATTTGGCTAATCTTCCAGAATTAACCGATTCCTATAAAGCTGGCGCTTTATTAATCCTAAGAGATATTATTCCTTCTCTAAATATTTCAAATTCACCATTATCTACTTGGGCTCTGTTGACTCAAATAAATATTTGTATTCAATATGGTAATACTTCCGATGCTGCTACTGCATATGCCTCTTATGGAGTAATTTCTAAATCAGAAAATGATATTGATTTGAGGTATGAATTTTGTAAACTTGCTATGAAGGTGCAAGATAGATTTAAGAATATTGAATCCCAATCAAAACTTACACTTTTTTACTATGGATGTGCATGGCATTGGAAAAACTTTCTCAGAGATATAGATGCTCAGGAACAAACAATCAAGGGTTGTCAAGAGGGGGTAGATACGGGGGATAACTTATATGCTGGCTATTGTGCTATAACCTATTGTCTTATCAGGTTTCTTGGAGGGTATAATTTAGAAGAAGTTGAGCAAGATGTTGCAAAATATACAAAATTAATCCAGCGATTGCAACTAGAATATTCAATAAACTATATAAGAATATGTAGGAATATAGTACTGCGTTTACTTGAGGTTGATAGAAAAAGAGATTATTTGATCCTGGCTGATACTCAAGAGGAAGACAACAGGTTTTTAAAAATTTGGGTTCAAAGCAATGATGTATGGCTATTATTTACTGGATATTTATTTCAAGCTATATTCTTTTATTTATTTAAAGACTATGGCCAGTCAATTATATCAGGGAGTAAAGCTGAAGCGTACATTGCAACTTCTGCCACCTACTTAACTGGGCCACAACATAATTTTTACTTTTCACTTGCTATTCTTGCTAACTATGATAGCTATGGGGCAGAACAACAAGACTGTTTCCTGAAAACAGTAGATGAAAATCAAACGAATCTGAAAACGTGGGCGAAGCATTGTCCAGCTAATTTCAACCATAAATATAATTTAGTAGAAGCTGAAAAAGCTCGCGTTCTCAGACAAAATTGGCAAGCTGAAGAACTATACGAACAAGCAATTCAAGGGGCTAAGAACTATGAATTTATCCATGAAGAAGCGATCGCATATGAACGTGCAGCAGAATTCTATTTTTCGATTAATAGAACGGAGATTGGACAGCTCTATCTGAAAAATGCCCACCATTGTTACAGTCGTTGGGGAGCAAACGCTAAGGTTAAGGCATTAGAAGCGGAGTATCCTCAATATCTCAGAGAGACAACTCGACGACCTGAAAGCAAGCAGATCAGCACTACTATTTCGACAGGGGGCAGCTCATCAGAGGTATTCGATCTCTCGACAGTGGTTAAAGCCTCACAAGTGCTGTCGGGTGAAATCATTCTGGGTAAATTGCTGGCAAAGCTGATGAAAATTGCTATCGAAAATGCTGGGGCACAGAAAGGTTTTCTCATCCTTCCAACCGAAGACGAAACTGAAATGCTAGCGATCGAAGCTGAGAGAACTGTAGACACTGAAACGACACGAGTCCTACAGTCCACACCCATCGACGCTCTTGACTCCACAACTCAACTGCCCTTACTCTCCACAGCTGTCGTCAACTATGTTGTCCATGCTCATGAAAGTGTCGTTCTCAACGATGCGGTCAACGAAGGTCAATTTACCCGCGATTCCTACATCACGGCTGTACAGCCCAAATCGATTCTGTGTACGCCGCTGCTGAATCAGGGGCAGCTGAGCGGTGTTCTATATCTGGAAAACAACCTGACCACTGGTGCCTTTACAGAAGATCGCATCGAAGTGCTCAATATCCTCTCTAGCCAGTCAGCGATTTCGATCGAAAACTCCCGCCTGTACCGCACTCTGGAACAAAAGGTTGAGGAACGTACCCGAGAACTTTCCCAAACGCTTGACGTTCTCAAGGCGACCCAGGCCGAACTGGTGCTGGAGAATGCCCTCCTGCGCAGCGACGATGAGGCTCAAGCTTACGACTATCAGGTGGGGGGGAGTTTGCCCCTGGAGGCACCGACCTATGTGGTGCGTTCTGCCGATCGCCATCTCTACAAAGCGCTGCGACAGGGTACCCCCTGCTATGTGCTCACGGCCCGCCAGATGGGAAAATCCAGCCTGATGGTGCGGATGATGCACCATCTGCAACAGGAGGGACATCGCTGTGCCGTGCTGGATATGACTCGCATTGGCAGCGATGACGTGACGCCAGCTCAATGGTATAAGGGCTTAGCGATCGAGCTGTGGCAATCGCTGGATCTGTTCGACCGCATTGCTCTGATTCCCTGGTGGAAAGAGCGGCAGGAGGTGTCGGTGGTGCAACGGCTGAGTCTATTCTTTGATGAAGTGCTGCAGGTGCTGGCAGAGGAGTTGGAGCAGCAGGATCGGCGGCTGATTATTTTCCTGGATGAGATTGATAATGTGCTCAGTCTTAATTTCCCTGTCAACGATTTCTTTGCCCTGATCCGGGCGCTCCACAATCAGCGGGCGGTGAATCCGCTCTACCAACGGCTGACCTTTGCCCTCTTCGGGGTGGCGACTCCAGCCGATTTGATTACCGATCGCAAGCGTACGCCGTTTAATATCGGTAAACCGATCGAACTGAGCGGTTTTCAGCCCCACGAAGCGCAACCGCTGTCCCAGGGGTTATCGGAGAAGGTGGAAAATCCCCAGGTAGTGCTGAATGAGGTGCTGTCCTGGACGGGGGGGCAGCCGTTTCTGACCCAGAAGTTGTGTCAGATGATTCGAGAGACGTCGGCGGCGATTCCGATCAATACAGAGGCGGCGTGGGTGGAAAATCTGGTGCAGACTCGCATTTTAGACCATTGGGAGTCTCAGGATGAACCGCAACATTTGAAGACCATTCGCGATCGCATCCTCGAAAGCGACTGCTCCTCCCAATTGTTAGCGCTCTACCAACAGATTCTAGAGCAGGGAGCAGTAGCTGCCACCGACAGCGACGCAGAGCGTGAGTTATTGCTCGCCGGCATCGTTTTTAAAGAATTAAAACAGTTGAAGGTCTACAACCGGATTTATCAGACCGTTTTTGATTTGGCCTGGGTTGCTGCACAACGAGGAACGACAGAAGTCGTTCGTGATTGAGTTTTTAATTGCTAGCGATCCGCTTCTGCTTCGACCTCTCTGGCTGCTTTGGCCCGCATGAGTGCGACCTGCAAACAGGCTGCATTGAGGAAACCCCGCTCAAACAACCATTCTTGAAACGGAATAGGAGGAATTTGAGCATTGTTGGCCTGTAAGCGATCGCGCAATAACTCCTGGAGCGACGGGTGGCGATAAGCAGAGTCATTCAGATCGATCTGGTGCTCCTGCAGCAACCGCTCCTGTCGCGCCGCAGTCTCCGCCCAGTCTACATAGCGATTCTGCAGCCGTAGCTCATCCAATAGCCCTTTCACATTGCGCTGATAGGCTTGACGGTTGAGGAACCAGCGATGAAGACGACGACAAATTGCCATCTCTTGCATCAGGGTGTGAAATTCAGCCGCAGTCAGATTGTTCTCTCGCAGCCACTGATTCAGATCGGTGTCCGATAGCAGCTTGTGTTTGAAGCAGAATCGTTTTGTTTCTTGCTCAATTTCGGCTGGCTCGACGGTCAGATTCAGCTGGGCTGCGAGTACTTGCGCCATCATGCGGTTGAGACTGTGGAAATTGAGGTCGTCAAAGTCAGGCGCTTGCAGGGCGACGCACTCGGCAATCTGTCTTAAAGGAACTTGGGTGTTTTGATGGTGGACTTTGCGATCGCATTCATACAGCGCCGCAAACACATGGGTTTCAGCCAGCTCAAAATCTGTCCCAACGTTTTCAGACACTTCTATAGGGGTTGGAGAAGGACTTGTTGAAGGGGAAGGAATGCGTAAAGCCTTCGGCATACCAGAAAGCCGAAGCCTCTCTTGAAAAGAATCGCCCAACCGCTCCAACAACAACCGGGCATCCCGGCCCTTCAAATCCACATAATGCTCCTGGACAAAGGCACGTAGAGAGACTAGCGTTTCCGTCGGCATCCCTGCAGCCTCAGCCTGTTGAAAAATCGCAGCAAACGTCCGTTCAGGGAAGTAAATCGCCTTGGCGAAGGTAATGAGTTGTTGATGTAAATCCTGGCTCAGAATTCCTCGAGCTTGAGCCAGCTGCAACGTCGCCCGCACATTTACCATCGGCTCCGAGAGCGGCTCATAGCCTGTCTCAGCCGCACCATGCACCAGCGCCACCTCATCATCGTCTAGCAATTCTCCACTGGCATACAGCCGATAAATCTCACCCATACCAATTGTCCCAAAGGCGGCAGTCTCTGCCGCTCGTAACGCCCCCATGCTGCCGGCACCGTAAACCGCAACCCCCTGCCCGAGCGCATAGAGGATCTCCTTATGCCAGGTTGAAGGACGGGCGAGAAACACCCCATCAATCAATGCGATCGCATCCGGTTGATAAACCTGCACCGCAGAGATCAAATCCGACTGACCCGCAGGCGGCAAATAAATCGCCTCCAGGATCGACTCCGCTTCTGCCCGGGGCAAAGAAGGTCCCAAAAAAACAACGATGTTTGCCATGATGATTGAAGTACTTTCAGTAGATGTGCTTTCAAACGAGTGGGTTAAGAACAAGAATTAAGGTGATTTCTGGAAAAGATTGTACCGAAATAGATTCGGTTGTAGTGGTCTGACACGTTTAATCTGCTTAAGTAAGTGCCATTCATCTGTAGGGGCAATCCCTTGTGGTTGCCCCGATACTTATGGTTGCCCCGATAGTCTCTAAGATAGAGTGTTTTTTAGCCAGGATATGGGAACAATACCCGTCGATTGTCCCATTGGCAAAGTATTAAATTCTCATTCCTGAAAGATCTGATAGAATAGCTGCCCTAAGCCACAAAGAATTAGACTTTTACAGTTTGTTCTTGCCGCTTAGCGCGAACAAAGGCAGCCGCCCGATGTTTTGGGCGATAATCATGCGGTCGATGCCCCTCTAAACCCGGAACAATTACCCGCACCACACTAATCTCCCACTCCGGAGGCGTTAAATCCACAACAATTGCCCGTTCGCGGCCTACACGTTTTAGTTGAGCCAGAATAATCGCGATATCCTCCTCAAAGGTTTCAGTCGCTGCAGAACACCAATTCCCTGCATCAACAATTGCCGGATAAGATTCCAACCAGGCAATTTCAGCACTATTGTCCCGCAGCCAGAAGCTAGCATAGTAAGAGGGAAAAAAATCATCTCGGGTGCCTGCAATCGCCGCAGCGCGAGTTTGGGCCGCTTCCGTGAGCGCCCGGATCGCTGCAATTTCAGGATCCAGATGAGCACCATACCCATGCCCCGTCGAAATCGGTTCCCGCTTGGGTGCATAGCAATAGGCCTCGTAAACCGGGATGCCAGTGTCAATCGTACAGTCAAATAAAAGAGGCGTCAGCCCCGCCGCACGGAATTTTGTCAGCAAATCCTGCACCGTTGCAGACCGAATCGTTGCCAACTTCACTTTCGGTTTGCGACAGCCAAGCTGGAGTTGGGCTGTTGTCCAACACGTTGTTGCATCCCGTTCCACCACTTCATATAACCCTGCCGCGATCGCCTCCAAAACATGATTACCAGACGCCAGACCATTGGAACTCATCTCAAACGACAGCAACTGCGACCAGTGACGTTGACGGATACGATAATCCAGCACCACCGCTTCCCAAGGAACAGCCACCTGCTGCCCCTGCTGTAAATCCCAACCCAAACACCACAATTCTGGAGTATCCACCTGGAATAAGGAATGCTGCCCTATTGGCAAATCCGCTAAAGGGATAGAAACATATTGTTTGGTCAGTTCCCGGTAAGACAGTTGAAACGGTTTGAACTGAACCGTTTCAGCACAATAAAACTCAATCGCTTCCATCGCCGCTGAAGTCAGAGCCGCTTCCAATGTCAGTCCCTTACCTCCGGAGGTCGTCAGCGTAAAGCTACTGGGACGAATCGCCTGGGTGACAGGAATGCCAACGCGATCTAAATGAGTAATATTGCTCAACCGAGTCAAACCACATCTGTGAAAATAAGGCTTTATCCTGGCCAACGTCTTTCCCGGTGAAGTGGTGCGATGGGTTCCTCTCCAGAAACACTTTACTGCCCTGAAACGCTGCCCTTCAATTTCAATCCCCATGCTCCAGCAAACCTCAGCTAAAAACAAGCATTTGAGCAATTTGCAATTTAATCTTGGCCGCAAGCCTGAATGAAATCATCAGATCGTTTAGATTATTTCTAGCCATAAAAGGTGGGATAAAAGAATTATTACTTAAATTCATGTTCTTTCTAAGATTTATAAAGCAACCCATTTCTTTTCGCTGCCAAAAGCCCTGTCCTCTTACCACCGTTCCTAAATTTTGACCTTTAGAAAGGACTCAATCAGGGGGGGGCAGAAATTCCAAATTTGGAATGAGATTCGGTCATTTCAAAAGATCGATGCCTTTGCAAAGGCAATTCTCGGAACGCAAACTCAAGGCTTCAACCTCTTGATTTTTTGAATTTCGACTTGTTGTCAGGGTGTTAGACCGCTTTGTGTCATTTCCCTCACTGTAGTATAATCTGCCTTGAAGCCATCAAATCTGGAGTCAGGGTAATCATCATGCCACGTAATAAGAACGCAAACTTCCCCCACGATCTTTTCCGAAGATATTTGGAACATATAACAGAAGAACCAGAAGAATGTGTTACACACATTCTTCCCAAAAAACCAGACGATGAGCCACCGACTCACGAAGATCCAGTAGAATTAGTCCATGAGATAAAGTCGTACTTTAACCAACAGAACAAGCAGCTTTCTCAATATATAGCCAAGCTTTGGCTAAGTATGAGAACTGGCAAGCCACTTAAAAAAGAGGAAGCACAACAAAAGTATTTCACCTTGGCTAACGGTAGTAGTCGACAAATTATTAACCTTTTACGTCGAGAAGCAGGCGTTGATTTAAAGTTAATCTTCGGCCATCCTCTGCAAGTGATCTCAGATTGGTCTAGTTTTTATGGGAAGTGGATTGAACTCCCCAATGAAGTAGAGGTAAAGGAAGATGAAGATGATGAAGATGGTGAAGATGATGAAAAGAAGAAACAATATGCTGGTTTTTTCATTACTTCCTTTCCTACTCCGCCCCTTCCTTCCGAGGATATTTTACCCACCTCAGCTCTAGACGGTTGGGTTAAATCTCCACCCGGTGAGCCGTTCTTCCCCCAACACCCCTACATTCCCTTAACAGGTGGGGGCTAAGTATAGAGAAGCCGGATTCCCGATGCCCTTGCAGGCGTTTAGGCTTGAGGAGCGTACCCCCGGAGTGACGCTCCTTAGTGTTCTGTCTGCCTGGTAGATTGGCGCAGCTAACTAGCTGTATTTGCTCGTTCGTTTTAGGAGTTTCGGCCATAGAGACTGACCAACGCTCGAGAGTTGGAATTCCTGCTATAGCGCGAGCATGTTTGGATGTGTCGTTCCCTTGCTACGATGTGTCGTTCCCTTGCTACATCGATGCTAAGGGCGAGCAATATTCTAAGCAGGTTGCTCATATCTACCTCTCCAGGAGTTTTTATGAAAATGGTTATCGTCGTAACTTCCACTAGATGCAACTATGGCAAGCAACTTAAGATTTCGACATAATCTTCGAGTAGAGCAACTGGGATCGGAGGTTGCTTTCCTGTTTTCAGAACAAAGAGCTTATTTCTTGCAGGATCCGGTCGAGCAGCTACTTGCCTTTTTTATTAACCAGGGTCTGAGTGAAGATGAAATTGTGCAGTCAGTGCTTGAGCATTTCCCCTCTACAGCGTCTTCCTCTCAAGAGAAGTTACACGAATTTATACAGGCAAGTGCCCCAATTTACTATGCCCTGGAGGTCCTGAAGAAAGCGGGTCACCTGATTGAAGATAGCAATCCTTTGCCGCCTGAATTAACCGTCTTATGCGAATTCCTCAACGTCAGCCTCGAAACGGCTCAGCACCGATTAACGTCTACCCCGGTTTTGGTTAAAACCATCGGACTAGAGCCTGCCATCGAATCAGCCTTTGTTGCGTCCCTCAAGTCGATGCACATTGCTGTAACGAGTGCCAGCCAGAGACTCAATGACGGTGCTTCTCCGTCAGCGCATTCGTTCGCAGATGAGTCAGCGAGTGATGAGTCAGCAAATTTGGAGGTAGTCCTGACGGATGACTATCTTCGAGAGGACTTGGCAGACTTGAACCAGCGTCATCTCAAATCGAAGTGTCCTTGGATGGTCGTCAAACCTGTGGGTACGCTACTCTGGCTTGGACCCATATTTTCCCCTGAAAAAACAGGATGTTGGGATTGTCTGGCACAGCGCCTCCGAATCAATCGACCGATCGAATCTTATCTCGCCCGGTTCCAGGGAAAACCTGCTCCGTTCGTGCCGCCCAATTGTGTTGCCCCTTCGACAATACAAACTGCGTTTGGGTTGGCCGCGACAGAAATCTTTAAGTGGATTGTTCAAGGAAGTAATCCCCGGCTAGAAGGGAATCTTCTTACTCTGGATACCCTATCAATTAAGACCCGCGACCACACATTAGTCAGACGACCGCAATGTTTATCCTGTGGCGATTCGGATTGGCGGCAGCACCCTGCTCAGACCGTCTTAGGCAATCGTAAAAAAACATTTACTGCAGATGGTGGCCATCGCTGCGTGTCACCGGAAGAGACTCTGGCAAAATACCAGCATCACATCAGTCCCATCACAGGAATTGTTCGAAAAATTGAATCAGTCTCTCCATCCTCCCATGGAATGATGCACAGTTATCTGGTTCGACATCACTTTTCTCGCATGTTTGACGATTTCAACGCGCTTTATCATAATCTCTCAGGGATGAGTGCAGGTAAAGGGAGAACCGATCGACAAGCCCAAGCGAGTGGATTGGGCGAAGCCTTTGAACGATATTCTGGTACGTTTCAGGGGACTGAACCCAGAATTAAAAATAGTTACCAGCATCTAGGCGATTGTGCGATCCATCCTAATGCTTGTATGAACTTTAGCCAAAAGCAATACGAGCAGCGTCAGGAATGGAACGAAACCAGTAAAAGTTTTTATCAACGGGTGCCGGAACCATTTGAAGAAGAAGAAGAAATTGAATGGACGCCAGTTTGGTCTTTAAGCGAGAAACGCTTCAAGTACTTACCGACGGCGTATTGCTATTTTGGCTATCCCAAACCCGATCGACCTTCTTGTTGGGCGGACGCGAATGGTTGTGCAGCCGGAAATGTGATAGAAGAGGCGATTCTTCATGGTTTTATGGAGTTAGTTGAGCGAGATAGCGTCGCGTTGTGGTGGTACAACCGCTTACAGAAACCTGAAGTCGATCTTGATAGTTTCGAGCTACCCTATTTTCAAGATCTAAAAACCTATTACCAAACGCTCAATCGGGAGCTTTGGGTTCTAGATGTGACGAGCGATCTCAACATTCCCACCTTCGTTGCAGTCAGTCGAAGGTGCGATCGCACCCCAGAGGATATTATCTTTGGCTTTGGGACTCATCTTGACCCTGCGATCGCGATTTCAAGAGCCTTAACAGAACTAAACCAACTATTTGTGGCAGTTTCCCATGCCAACCCTGACGGGAGTACCCAATATCCTACATTCATCGATCCCATGGCGCTTGAATGGTGGACAACAGCAACGTTAGACAATAAACCCTACTTACTTCCCCAAAAAACGGCTGCACCAAAGCGTAGTTCTGACTATCCCCGAACCTGGAGCGATAACCTGCTCGACGATATACAACTTTGCCAGAGCATTGTAGAAAGCAAGAGAATGGAAATGTTGGTGCTTGACCAGACTCAGCCTGACGTTGGCATGAAGGTTGTTAAAGTCATCGTTCCAGGAATGCGTCACTTTTGGAAACGTTTAGGACCAGGAAGATTATATAAAATACCCATCCAAATGGGTTGGTTAACCACACCATTCCCAGAAGACCAGCTTAATCCTTTCCCCATGTGGATGTAATCTCAGCAAAACCCTAGAACCCAAAACAAATCTCTTTATGTTTGGAGATTATTCCATTATTGATTCAGATCTGCATGTTGTTGAACCCAACAATATGTGGAACCAATATCTCGATCCCACCTTTCGACAATATGCCCCTTCACCAGATCTCAAAGTTGCCGATTGGGAAATCCTCCATAAGCTCTCCGGTATACACAAGGAAGAAGTGAGGCAGTTCTACTGGAAAAATTTGCCTGCCGCATTGTTAGGTGGCTTCGATGCAGAGTTATTGATTCAAGCCCTGAATCGCATGGGCGTAGACATGGGATTTTTATATCCTACCTTCGGTCTATGGCTATTTGCTGTGGATACCATGACTCCTCAATTAGCAGGAGCTTTTGTTCGAGCTTACAATAATTGGTTGCACGACCTATGTGACTACAATCCCGAGGTTTTAAAAGGAGTCGGTGCCATCAATCAACATGCTCCAGAAGAGATGGTGACAGAACTACACCGAATTGCAACATTTGGTTGGAAAGCAATTTTTATTCGTCCCAATCCCATTAAGGGACGCTTGCTCAGCGATCCTGCTTACGAGCCGCTATGGACTGAATGCGAGCGCCTGAAAATCGCAGTCGGTATTCATGAAGGAACCCATAGCCACTCGCCTACAACGGGAGCTGACCGGTTTAACACTCATTTTGCCCTCCACGCCTGCTCTCATCCAATGGAACAAATGATGGCATTGTTAACTTTGATCGAGGGAGGCGTCCTAGAACGGCATCCAAACTTACATTTTGGCTTTCTGGAATCTGGGTGTAGTTGGCTCCCCTACTGGTTGTGGCGACTGGATGAAGAGTACAAAAACTCTCACTGGGAAGTTCAAGATTATGTCAAACTAAAACCTTCAGATTATTTTCGACGTCAATGCTTCGTATCATTCGATCCAGAAGAACCCGGTCTAGAATTAGCGCTGAATTACATCGGCTCCGACAATTTACTTTTTGGTTCTGATTATCCCCATACCGATAGCAAACTCAACATAGTCGAAAAGGTTGTCGCCTTGCAGGATCGATTTTCTAAGAGAACCTTACAAAAGCTGCTATGGGATAATCCTGCCTGCTTCCACTATCACAGTAAGTAGTAGTAGTAATAAGCCAGTCGAGATTTTGGCATTGGTCAATAGGGAAATGAATTGGAAGGTTATTTTGAAAGCCTTGCGGAGCAAGGCTTTCAAAATAACCCTTTTTCCGTTCTGGCACGAAGAAATGGGGGTTAGCGCCCCCGTCGGGGGCGCTAACCTTCCAAGTCGTGTCCTTAAATTACAACACCGAGATTTTGAGCGCGCAGGTAGAACTTGCACGCTCAAGCATCCCAATCGATTGAAGATTACACCGACAATGTTCGAAACATGGATACCCTCTAAATCGATCTAGCCAGTTGAGAAAGAAGTCAGCAAAGTTCTGATATCCTTGTTAGCTAAAGTTGAAACATACCGGTGAAAGTTATGGAAATAGACCCTTACCTAGAACGCATTGGATATAGCGGGTCGCGCAGCCCTACAGTTGAAACCCTCAGACAGCTCCATAGAGCGCATGTACTCTCAGTCCCCTTTGAAGATCTCGACATCCATCTAGGCTACCCCATTGACCTTTCCCTGCCATCGTTCTACGACAAGATCGTTAAACGTCGCCGAGGTGGTTTCTGCTATGAACTCAATGGGCTATTTGGCTGGCTACTTGCACAGCTTGGATTTAAGGTGGTCACGCTGTCAGGTCGCTTTTATCGAAGTGCTAGCGTTGAGGGACGCCCAGATGATGTGGGACCAGAGTTCGACCATATACTTTTACTGATCGAGCTAGAGGAGCAGCTAATTGCAGATGTAGGATTTGGAGATTCTTTTCTAGAACCGCTTTGGCTCGATAGTGGCAGAGAAAATGTGCAACATGGAAAATCTTACCGCTTTACAGATTCAGATGTTGGGAAGGTCGTTCAGCGAAAGCACAAATCTGATTGGGAACCAATGTATATCTTTTCCTTGACTCCCCGTCGACTTGCCGAGTTCAGTGCTGCCTGTCACTATCAACAGACAGCACCAGAAACCTTCTTCATGCAACATGCAGTATGCTCATTAGCGACGACCAATGGACGTATTACACTATTAGATAACCGTCTAATCGTGACCACTGGAGAACAGCGTGAAAAACAGACGATAGAGAGCGAAGAAGAATACAGAACTTTGTTGAAAACTCACTTCGGTGTGGAACTTGGAGAAGATGAACAGGTCGATCGACTTATGGTACCAAGACCCTCCTCTATTTTTATCGACCAAATTTTCTAATCAGAGAGGCAAGCTTATAGACAATAGACAGGAAAATCTGATATTGCCTTCAGGGTGCAACTCTATGGCGTATCATCAATCGTTGCAGTGAGTTGTACGATGTATCCGCAAAAACAAGAGAGGCTAGCCAGAATAAATCGCCTCGCCAGCGGTTGCAATAGCTTGTACTTTAGTCCCTTGTACAGTCAGATGTCTGGCAGCAATAAACAAACAAGAATCTTCGAACTCCCAGTTTCGAATGGCACCTTCCAAAATTCTTATCTCAAGGGACTACCATACTCTCAAAGCTTACATATGTAAAAGTTTAGTAGTATTCAGTCAAGCCTTGGCCGTCAAATCTCCTAGCGATCCTCAGAGCTAAGACATTTTGGACTTCGCTATCATGAACATAATATTCAGAGGACTGCAGCACAGCTTCCTTCCTTCCTAGCGTTAGATTGTCCAGTCTGGAAGCATAAAACATAAATAGCTAGAGGTAAAATCCCCATCAATTATAGAATGAAGTAGAAATAGTACAAAAGTTTTTTTTTAATTTGAGCCTGTATTGACTGCAAGTCTATTATCAGCTGCCTCAAATTATAAAAAACAACTATCCTAAATTGCAATGTACTCTAGCTAATGTGGAAATTGATATGGATATTCTAGGCTATCAAGTTAGTGATGTTATTTACGATAGCAATAACTCCACCGTATATCGTATCTCTCAAAAGGAAAGCAACCGCAATGCCATCCTTAAGATGCTTAAGGCAGCATATCCCTCCCCAAAAAGAATTGCTCAGTTTCGACGAGAATACGACATCACAACAAGTTTCGATCATTCAGGAGTAATTACTGCGTATGAATTAGGGACCGATCAGAATCGATGGGCAATGGTCGTAGAAGATTTTGGGGGAAAATCTCTGAGCCAATTACAACTGAGTGGCACATTAACACTAGAAACATTTTTACTTCTGGCAATCCAGATTGTAGATATTTTGGGTCATATTCATAAATGCCAAATAATTCACAAAGATATTAATCCATCTAATCTGATTTGGAATCGCTCGACAGGGCAACTCAAGTTGATTGACTTTGGAATTTCATCCAGGCTTTCGCGGGAAATAACAACCTTTCAAAATCCCGAGTTGCTGGAAGGAACTCTTGCCTATATCTCTCCAGAACAAACGGGTCGAATGAATCGAGCAATTGACTATCGTACTGATTTTTACTCCTTAGGAGTAACCTTCTATGAACTCCTAACAGGCCAGTTACCTTTCTTCAGTCAGGATCCCCTAGAGCTAATCCATTATCATATCGCTCGTCAACCTGTACCTCCTGATGAGTACAGGAAAAATCTTCCAAAGATGATTTCTGAGATTGTTCTAAAACTAATGGCGAAAAATGCCGAAAGTCGATATCAATCAACTTTCGGTTTGAGGACAGACTTAGAGATATGTCTGCAACAACAGCGTGATTCAAAAGACACGATCTTTTCACTTGCTCAACAGGATGTTTCTGGGCAATTTCAACTGCCTCAAAAACTTTATGGCCGGGAACAGGAGATTGAAATGTTATTAACCTCCTTTGAGCGGGTCAGCCAGGGAAATAGCGAATTAATGTTAGTCACGGGATACTCCGGAATTGGCAAATCTGCACTGGTTCGAGAAATACACAAACCAATTACCCAAAAGAGAGGATACTTCATTTCAGGCAAATTCGATCAATTTCAAAGGGATATTCCTTATGCTTCTTTTGCGTCTGCTTTTCGTTCTTTGATTCGACAACTATTGACTGAGAATCAGAGCCGGATAGAAATCTGGCAGACAAAACTGCGCAATGCTTTAGGTTCTAATGCGCAGGTGATTATTGATGTCATTCCTGAAGTGAAATTGATTATTGGTCCGCAATCTCCAGTACCAGAGTTGGGTGCTGTTGAAGCCCAAAATCGCTTCAATTTGGTTTTTCAACGTTTTATTCAGGTCTTTGCTCAACCTGAACATCCTCTGGTGATTTTCATGGACGATCTGCAGTGGGTAGATAGTGCTTCGCTCAAATTATTCGAACTCTTGATGACGACGGGAGATAGCCATCATCTGCTACTCATTGGTGCTTACCGCGATAATGAAGTTAGTGAGGGACATCCACTGCTTGCAGTTTTGGAAGGACTTGAGAAAAGGGATACAAGCATATTTCGCATTTTTCTCTCTCCCTTGGATTTAAATCACGTTACTCAACTGATTGTTGATTCTCTGGACTGCTCTTTGGAAATAGCAGAACCTTTATCTAAACTTGTATTGATAAAAACGGATGGAAATCCGTTTTTCATTGGTGAATTTCTCAAATCTCTCTATACCGAAGAACTCTTAATATTTAATCCTCAAAAAGGCTATTGGTATTGGGATTTGGCAACAATTCAAGATCGGGATATTGCTGGTAATGTTGTTGAGTTAATGGAAGGTAAACTGCGCCGTCTGGGAGAAGAAACCCAGAAAATGCTTCAATATGCTGCTTGTATTGGAAACCAGTTTGAAGTACGGACTTTGGCAACTATTTGTGAAGAGTTACCTTATAAAACTGCAACTTGTCTCTTAACTGCTATAGAGGAAGGAATAATTCAACCATTAGGAGAAGCCTATAAACTATTGGATGTCGATGTGGATGGATTAGTTGAAGAAGTCAAGATTGAATATAGATTTGTTCACGATCGGATCCAACAAGCAGCTTACGCTCTGATTCCCGAAGACAGAAAACAAGCAGTGCATTTGCAGATAGGAAACCTGCTACTGAAAAAAGTGCATTTAGAGGAAAAAGAGCAAAAGGTTTTTGAAATTGTAAACCAGCTCAATCTGGGGAGATCTCTGATCTCGCAGAAGGGAGAGTTGCAAGCGCTGGCCCAACAAAATCTAAAAGCTGCCCAAAAAGCGAAGGTATCTACTGCCTACCAATCATCGCTAAATTACTTACAAATAGGCATAGAATTGCTGCAAGAGGATTGCTGGACGCAAAATTACGATCTTACCCTATCTCTTTATACAGAGGCTGCAGAAGCTGCATATTTATGTGGTCAATTCGATCTCATGGAGGATTTATCTGAAATTGTGCTTCAGCAAGCAAGAACAGTTTTAGATCAAGTGGATATCTACCTGACTAAAATCCTAGGCTATTTTGCCCTTGGACGCATGTTAGATGCACGTAATGTTGGACTTCATGGTCTTGAACTCTTAGGAATTGTTGTGCCTAAAGACCCGACAGATGAATATATCCAACAGGAATTTAAAGCAACTCAAGCTGCTTTATCAGATATCACAATAAAGAAATTACTTGATGCACCTTTAATGGAAGAAGATGATAAACTGGTTCTTCTAAAAATTGCGAATCAAGTTTTGACTGCTAGCTATATGACTTCTGCTAAACTTTTCACACTCATAACCTTGAAAATGGTCGATCTGTGTGTAAAGTTTGGCAACACACCTGCAGTTATACAAGTTTATTCTTGCTATGCAATTGTTCTTTGTGTTTTTAATGAAATTGATGCGGGCTATCAATTTGCTCAACTGGCACGCAGTTTGGTGGATAAGCTTGATGCTACAGAACTCAAAACTGTAACTATCCATTACCAGAATTGTTTTGTTCGGTTCTGGAAAGACGATTTGAGAAGTGTACTTGAACCTCATCTTGAAGGTTATCAATCTGGCCTGGAATGCGGTAATTTAACATTTGCAGCTTTCAATTTGATTGGATATTCTCTTGCGGCGCTTGGAGCAGGTATAGAGCTACCTTCGTTGAAAATTCAGATGTCAAAATACATTGATGTGATTACAAAACTAAACCAAAGCCAGGCATTAGGTTTACAGCAAGTTTATTATCATACGGTGCTAAATTTTGTAGGAGAAGGAGAAGATCCTTGCCGTTTGGTTAGCAAAAACTTTGATGAGGATGAGATGATCGCAACTTACACAAGGTTGGGATCTCAAAGTGGATTAGGTGAATTATATTTATTTAAGTTTATGCTCTGTTATCGTTTCCAGAGATACGACTTAGCCTATGAAGTTTCTCAATTGGCGGAAGAGTATGTTGGTAAAATTATCGGTTTACTGACTTATGCTTTATTTCATTATTATCATTCTCTAGTTTTACTTTCTCTCTTTCCTGATTCCTCTTCAGATCGAAAAGCATTTATTCTAAAAAAGGTATCATCTAACCAAGCAAAGTTAAAGCTTTGGTCAGATCATGCTCCTAGCAATTATCTGTATAAATATTATCTGGTTGAAGCTGAGCGTTTTCGAGTCTTACGTGAGGATGCTCGGGCAAGAAACTGTTATGATGATGCAATTATTCTTGCTGAAGAACACAAAAATCTCAATGATGTAACTTTAGCCTATGAGTTAGCAGGAAAATTTTATCTGTCCAGAAATTTGAAACATGTTGCTCGTTACTATTTGCAAGATGCCTACTATGCTTATCAACGTTGGGGTGCGATGGCAAAAGTTAGAGACTTAGAGCAGCAATATCCTAATCTTTTAACCCAGTCCTCAGCAGATAGTTCAAAACCATCTCATGTTCCTGGCTCTCCAATAACAACTACAGGTAAAACGACTTCTGGTGCGTTGGATTTTAACAGCGCTCTTAAGGCATCTCAAACTATTTCTAGCGAGATTGTATTGGATAAATTGCTCGAAAATTTGATGCGGATTGCGATCGAAAATGCTGGGGCACAAATAGGTTTTCTACTTCTCCCTGCTCAGGATGAGACCGAAACTTTTGTGATTGAGGCTCAGGGAACTATAGATATTGAAACTGTACAAGTATTGAAATCTATACCAATCGATACTCTCAACCCTAATAGTCAACTGCCTTTAATTTCTACTGCTATCGTTAATTATGTTACTCGTACCCAAGAAAGTGTTGTCCTCAACGATGCTGTGAATGAAGGCCAATTTACTCGCGATCCCTATATTGCTACTGTCCAGCCCAAATCTGTGTTGTGTACTCCGTTGCTCAATCAGGGGCGACTGAGCGGCATTTTGTATCTGGAGAACAATCTGACGACTGGAGCCTTTACGGAGGATCGTATTGAGGTCCTCAACATTCTTTCCAGTCAGGCTGCGATTTCGATCGAAAACTCTCGGCTATACCGCACTCTGGAGCAGAAGGTTGAAGAGCGCACTAAAGAACTTTCTCAAACGCTTGACATCCTCAAAGCAACTCAGGCAGAGTTGGTGTTTGAGAATGCGCTGCTCCGTAGCGACGATCAAGCTCAAGCTTACGACTATCAGGTGGGAGGGAGTTTACCTTTAGATGCCCCAACTTATGTGGTTCGCTCAGCCGATCGCTATCTTTATAAGGCGCTGAAGCAGGGTACTCCCTGCTATATTCTCAATGCTCGTCAGATGGGGAAATCAAGTCTGATGGTTCGGATGATGCACCATTTGCAACAGGAGGGGCACCATTGTGTTGTTCTGGATATGACTCGCATTGGCAGCGATGAGGTTAAGCTGGAGCAGTGGTACAAGGGATTAGCAGTGGAGTTATGGCAGGGGCTAGACCTAATGAACAACATTCGTCTTGGTACCTGGTGGAAAGAACGGCAAGATCTTTCAGCAGTCCAACGATTGGGACAGTTTTTTGAGGCAGTGATGCAATTGCTGGGGGAAGAGTTGGAGCGGCAAGATCGTCAGGTCTTTATCTTTCTGGATGAGATTGATAATGTGCTCAGTCTCAACTTTCCAGCTAATGATTTCTTTGCTTTGATTCGGGCTTTCTATAATCAACGGGCTGTGAATCCGATCTATAAACGCTTGACGTTTGCGCTGTTTGGGGTTGCAACCCCGGCAGATTTGATTGTGGATCGTCAGCGCACGCCTTTTAATATTGGGCAACCGATCGAACTGAGTGGCTTCCAGCCGCACGAGGCGCAACCGCTATCACAAGGTTTATCTGAGAAGGTTGAGAATCCCCAAACAGTTCTCAATGAAGTGCTTTCTTGGACGGGGGGACAACCGTTTTTAACCCAGAAGTTGTGTCGGATGATTCGAGAGACGGCTGTAGCAATTCCGATCAATACTGAAGCGGAGTGGGTGGAGAATCTGGTGCGATCGCGCATTTTGGAGCATTGGGAGTCTCAGGATGAACCGCAGCATTTGCGGACAATTCGCGATCGCATGCTGGAAAGCGATTGTTCATCCCAACTGTTGGCACTCTACCAACAGGTTTTAGAACAGGGAGAAGTGGCTGCAACCGACAGCGAGAAAGAGCGCGAGTTATTGCTGGCTGGGATCGTTGTTAAACAGTTGGGACAGTTGAAGGTCTATAACCGGATTTATCAGACTGTTTTCGATCTCGCCTGGGTTGAAGCGCAACGGGTCGCGGCTTGAAGCGATCGTTCCAATGGCAAGTATACGAACAGATTTTACAAATTCCTTATTATGCGATTTACGACTGCTACAAGAATCAGTTGCAGGTGTTCCAGTTAAAGGGCAATCGCTATTGTCCGTTGGATACGTCAACAGGAAGACTGGGGTTAGAAGAGTTGGGGTTGGGGCTGGGATTGTGGCGAGGACGGTATCAGGATGTAGGGGGGCTGCGATCGCGGGGCTGCGATCGCGAGAATCATTGGATCGCTACCCCAAGCGAGCGGGCACAACGGGAACGACAATGGGCCAATCGCGAATGACGAGCGAAGGAACTGGCTACAGGAAGAGCCGAGCGTGCTGAATTAACGTTACAACAAGAACGCCAGGAGAAAGAACAAGAGCGCGAGAGAGCCGATCGCGCTGAGCTGGAGTTACAGCAGTTGAAAGCACATTTGCTGGAGCTGGAGCGCGATCGCACTTCGGACAGTTAGAAAGATTTTTGTCGGGATGCGTCGGCTTAGCCTCCCCATAGAAGAATCGCATTTGAGGCGGGCGCACTTGCCCCAGCTATTCGATTAAGGCTGTAGAAATTGAAGTTGTCATAGTCCGGTACGTTGAAGGAAATGAAATCTCTCCAGCAGCGACCCAATAGCCCCTCTCTTCAAGGGCGCACTTAGCAGCAGCAAAAGGTTAACCGTTAATTGAGAGCTTCATCTGTTAGAAGTATAAAAGTAACTCCCCAAAAACTTATTTTGCAACAAGGGATACAGCAAAACAAGCAAGAAAAAGATAGCTTACTGACGTAATTGACTGGACACCTGTCTGGTCTTTGACTAAACAAGATTGGAAGTATTTACTCACAGTCTATTGCTATTTTAGCTACCCAAAATCATCAAAGCCTTATTGTTGGGCTGATTCTAACGGTTTTGCGTCCGGTAACGCTTTGAAAGAGTCGATTCTTCACGGTTTCATGGAACTGGTTGAACGAGATAGCATCGCGTTGCGGTGGTATAATCGCCTGAGCAAGCCGAAGGTCGATTTAGAGAGTTTTGACGATCCCTATTTTCACGCTTTGCAAGAGTACCACCAAACGCTTCACCACGAGCTTTGGATTTTGGATGTAACCAGCGATTTGAATATACCAGCCTTTGTTGCCATTAGCCGCAGAACCGATCGAGAGATAGAAGATATCGTGCTTGGCTTTGGCGCTCATTTCGATGCAAAAATTGCGGTATCGAGAGCTGTGACTGAAGCAAACCAAATGCTTCCAGTAGTTTTGCACTCGAATACGGATGGTAGTACCCTTTATTCTCCTTCAAGTAGCTCGCGCGCTGTAGAGTGTTGGAAAACAGCAACAGTAGAGAGTCAACCCTATCTAAGTCCCTGACAAAAGTGCTATCCCTAAAAAATATTCTGATTATCCCCAGGTTTGCAGTGACAATTTGCTTGATGACATCATGACTTGTCAGCAGATTGTTGAGAGTAAAGGGATGGAAATGCTGGTTCTCGATCAGACTCGTCCTGACATCGGTTTGAGAGTCGTCAGAGTCATCATCCCTGGAATGCGCCACTCCTGGAAAAGACTAGGACCTACCTGGACGACTCTATGATGTTCCTGTACAAATGGGCTGGCTGCCAGCACCGCTGGAGGAAAGTCAACTGAACCCGATTTCAATGTGGATGTAATTGACTCTTATGCTGAAAAGATATCGAATCATTGATGCAGATTGCCACGTCTTCGAACCCAGTGACATGTGGAGCAAGTACCTCGAACCATCTTTCCAAGGGTATGCCCCTTCAAAGGAATTTAAGGTCTGCAATGAGGACATTCATTACAAATTCTCGGCACAGTTGCGAGAGGATGCCCTCGAATTCCATAAGCAAAATCATCCTGGATCCCTGGTCCGTAACTTTGATGCAGAGACGCAAGTTCGGATGGTCAAACAGATGGGAATAGATATTGCCTTTCTCTACCCAACCATTGGCCTGTGGCTATTTGCCATCGATACCATGCCCAGCCAGCTGGCTGGGGCTTTTGTCAAAGCCTATAATAGCTGGCTGCGAGACTTTTGCAGCTATAATCCGCAGATTTTGCAAGGGGTGGGGGCCATTAATCTCCATGCTCCCCAAGAGATGGTGCCGGAACTGCACCGCATTATTGACTTTGGCTGGAGGGCAGTTTTCCTCCGCCCCAATCCTGTCAAGGGAAGGCTGTTGAGCGATCCGGCCTACGAACCCTTTTGGAGCGCGTGCGAGCACCTTGGAGCGGCTGTTGGTATCCATGAAGGGGCCCATAGTCGCTTGCCCACAGCAGGAGCCGATCGTTTTAACACACGGTTTGCTTTACATGCCTGCTCTCATGTCATGGAGCAGATGATGGCAATGCTTGCCTTAATTGAGGGGGGAGTCTTGGAGCGCCATCCCCACCTCCGGGTTGGATTTCTAGAAGCGGGGTGCAGTTGGCTTCCCTCCTGGCTCTGGCGACTGGATGAGGAATACGCAAAACTCGCTTGGGAAGTGGAAGAGAATGTCAAGATGAAACCTTCAGACTATTTTCGTCGGCAATGTTTTATCTCGGTCGAACCGGGAGAGCCAGGGTTGGAACAGGTGATTGAGTTTCTTGGCTCAGACGATAACCTGATCTTTGGCTCCGACTATCCTCATACGGACTACAAGCCAGACATTGTTGAATCAGCGATCGCCTTGAAGGATCGAGTTTCCGAGAAGACCGTACAGAAACTACTATGGGATAATCCTGTCCGTTTTTACTCGCTAGAATAGCGCATCAGCAATAACCGAGAGGAGTAGTACCCCTTACTGACCTGACATTTTTTGTTCAAATCCCAAAGGAGAACGACAAGGCGCTAATCGCGAACAAGTCCGTGCCGATCGTGCTTGCGGAAGTTGGAGCGCGATCGCACTTCGGACGGTTAGAAAGAATTTTGTCGGGTGCGTTGGCTTAGCCTACCCGTAGGGGAATCGTACCAAGAACTGATGGAGAAGTGGCTTTAGACGGGGAGGATGCGTTTAGCGATCCCAAAAGATCAACCCGGTGCTCAGAAACAGGACAAAACAATATAAGTGTTTAGCAGTGAAGTTTTATTACGAAGCCCAGCATTTTGTTTTTTTGGAGCTGTGCTTAATGCAATACTATAAACGCAATGCTAGAATCAGGGCATGGTTATGGTTAATACACACCCCCACAAATTGTCCGACGCTGCTAGGAAGAGCCGAATACATAAGGCAGTCAACCAGGTTCCTCTCTCAATAGCTGCGTCATCGCCACACCACTCGAAATCAGTTACTTCCTACCATCAAGACCTTCAAGAGCAATCAAAACGTATCTCTCAGCTGCTTGCTTATTCTTGGATGTCTGATGAGCAGGGAGAAGAGGTAAGGAATAGGAAGAAGAAGGAGGAATTTTCCATTCCTGTAACCGAAAAGCCCTCCACAATCGCCAATACACTGCAATATCACGACAGCGAAGATATCAAGAAAATGTTCAAAAGCCAGGCTAATGTTGACCTGGACACTTTGTTGGGTCCCGAAGTAGTGATTAGTGTAGATTGGAACACTTTTGATGGGTCTATCGAGAATTCAGGTACTGCTGCAGTAATGTCATCCAAGACTGACAGTTCTGACAGGACTAAGTGGTGGTACACCTTTAATGTTCCATATCCACCAAAGCCTGATGTTGTAGAGTCCTGGCAATTAGAAGAATGGGTCGTAGATACTGGAGATAAATACTATGCTCCCCCTCATCCCTATATTCCCCTTTGTTCTGGCAGTTGAGTGGAATTTGGTAAGGGCCAGGGGACTTGTGCAAACATAAAATCTCGCCAAATAAGCGCTACTCAAGCATCGCTATCGCTTATCCGGTGTCTTAGAAACGGGAGCAAATTAAACCCGGGAATTGTAGGCGGGCGCGATTGAGCGGTCCAGCTTTGCTCGGAAAATTTCCGGTTTTGTTCGCTTGCCGATCCTTACTCGCTTGCAACTCCCTCAGGAGAGTAAACGATCCCAATTGCGTATCAGTATGCCATACCAGCCGAAATTCAAAGATTGTTTCCGCGTAGAAACCTTGGAATCAGAAGGGATATGTTTGTTATCTGAAAGACGCTCTCTGATCTTGCAGGATTCCTTGCATCAGCTCCTGGCTCCCCTCATCAATGGTCAGGTAAGCATTGATGAAATTGTTGACGAAGTTCTTCCTCAGCTGCTCCCTGAGCAAACTAATCCCAACGAGATTGTGCATGCTGGTGCCAAAATCTACCATGCTCTAGCATCTTTTGCGCAAAAAGGCTATACCGCTGCGAAAGAGAGTAAATTACCTTCCCAACTTAGCATCTTTTGCGATAGCTTGAACCTCGCTCCAGAACCAACCGCTCAAAAGCTAAAAGAAACCAGAGTTGCGCTCAAGGCTTTCGGCGCTGTTGAGACAGAAGGGTTTCGTTCTCTACTGAAGTCGCTGCACATTAATGTTATCGATGGAACCGAGCAAGAAGCCCATCTAGACGTTGTACTCGTCGATGATTATCTGCAAGAAGAGTTAGAACCGTTTAACCAAAGTGCGCTCAAATCAAATCGTCCCTGGCTATTGGTCAAACCAGTGGGAACCGTGATTTGGATCGGGCCAATCTTCTATCCCGGCAGAACAGGCTGTTGGCAGTGTCTGGCCACTCGCTTGCGGGCTAATCGTCCACTTGCGGCATATATTCAAAAAAACAAAGGGATGTCAACGCCTTTTGTGTCTCCCCAGTCTGTGATAGCGTCTACTCTGCAAACCGCTTTGGGAATTGCTGCCACAGAAATCCTTAAATGGATTGTTCAGGGAGAAAACAGGCGGCTTGAGGGAGTGCTGGTTACCCTGGATACCCTATCCTTACAGATGCAAGATCATCTGCTGGTGAAGCGTCCGCAATGTCTGGCTTGTGGAGAGCCAGGTTTGGACCAACAATTGTTGCCAATGACCTTAGGAAATTGCCTGAAAAAGTTTACGGCAGATGGAGGACATCGCTGCCTTTCACCAAAAGAAACCTTCGAAAAATATCAGCACCATCTCAGCCCGATCGTGGGTCTTCTTCGGAGTATTGAGTCAATCGCTCCGCCCTCTAGCAATCCGATTCATGCTTATTTTGCCCGTTATTCTTTTGCGATGATGACCGATACCTTAGATACGCTCTGTCAAAACTTGACAGGTGGGAGTGCGGGCAAAGGTATGACAGCGCAACAGGCTAAGGCAAGCGTACTTTGTGAAGGCATCGAAAGATATTCAGGTGTCTTTCAAGGAAGCGAGCCTAGATTAAAGAGTAGTTACCAGGCCCTGGAAGACAAGGCCATTCATCCCAATCTATATCTGCAGTTTAGCCAGGTACAGTACGATAGCCGTCAAGCTTCGAATGCACAGACCAAATCCTTCATCCGAAAAGTACCCGAACCTTTTGATGAGACTGAAGCAATTGACTGGACGCCTGTTTGGTCATTGACTAAACAAGACTGGAAATATTTACCCACCGCTTATTGCTATTTTAACTATCCAAAATCTTCAAATCCTTACTGTTGGGCTGATTCTAATGGTTGTGCTTCCGGTAACTCTTTGGAAGAGGCAATTCTCCATGGTTTTATGGAACTGGTTGAGCGAGATAGCATTGCTCTGTGGTGGTATAACCGCCTGAGCAAGCCAAAGGTTGATTTAGATAGTTTTGAGGAGTCCTATTTTCAAGATTTGCAGGAGTACCACCAAACGCTTCACCGCAAGCTTTGGGTTTTGGATATAACCAGCGACTTGGGTATACCAACCTTTGCAGCCATTAGCCGCAGAACCGATCGAGATATAGAAGATATTATCCTTGGGTTTGGCGCTCATTTCGATGCAAAAATTGCAGTTTCGAGAGCTTTGACTGAAGTAAACCAGATCCTTCCAGCTGTTTTGCATTCGGCGACGGATGGCAGTACCCTTTACTCCTCATCGAGTAACCCAAGCGCTGTAGAGTGGTGGAAAATAGCAACGATCGAGAATCAACCCTATCTGCTCCCTGACCCAAGTGTCGTACCTAAACGATATTTTGATTATTCTCAGTCGTGGAGTAATAATTTGCTTGATGACATCGTAACTTGTCAGCAGATTGTTGAGGATAAAGGAATGGAAATGCTGATTCTCGATCAGACTCGTCCTGACATCGGTTTGAAAGTCGTCAGAGTAACTGTTCCAGGCATGCGTCACTATTGGAAAAGGTTAGGCCCAGGAAGACTTTATGACGTTCCCGTACAAATGGGTTGGTTGCCAGCACCCTTGCAAGAAAGTCAACTGAATCCAATTGCAATGTGGATGTGATAGAGTCTCAGGTTGAAAAGGTATCGAAATTGCGGTCGATTTGTTGTTGCTATTGACTTATTTGCAACGGGCTCAGCCACTGTTGCCTGCGCAGAGCATTCTCACCTCGCTCCAAATGGATGTGCTGACGGCGAAGTCTCCGAAGCTGCCCAAGACTTTAACAGTTGAGTGGGCAGTTGGAGCCATTGCTCGTTTGGGTGGAATTTGGAGCATCGTCGTAAAACGCCGATTGGAATTCAGGTTCTCTGGCGGGGATGGGCTAAATTACAAGCTTTGGTTGAGGGGTGGCAATTGGCTAGACAGACCTAACGGGAAAAGTCAGATCCCTTGTCGAGGTGAACGCGATCGCCAAAACCCAATAACAACTTTGTGTGATGCGTTACTGACATTGCGGTGGTGCTGACTGGTGGCGATCGCATTCCTCTGCTTGCTCAACTCCAGGTCGAATTTCCCCAGTTGGCCCAAGAGGAAGGAGGGCTGCGGCAATCACCGTAATCAACCCGTGATTAGCCGCAACAATTACATCTGGAGTCAATGATTAGAAGAGGGCGCTCCACTCGTTAACTTCGTTAAAAATTCATGTGTGTCAAAGAAATGTTCGACAGACTCAACCTTCAAATCTTCTGTTGATTTAGCAATGCTCAACCCTATAATTTCAATCGTTTCTCCTGTTGATTGGCGATCTTTGTAAGGACCCTTGAAAGTACCCCAGTGTCTCCATTTAAAAACTACATTAGGAGGGCCTGAAAGCACTTCAACTAATTCCCAGTGGAAACCATCGGGAAAAGCACTATGGAAGAGATTATAAGACGATTCAAAAGTTTCCTCAGAGGCTCGATATTGTTCTGAATCCCCAAGGAAGAGATTATATGACCCCTCATCTACAATGTCTTGGGCTGTGTATGCTTTCCCTCCATTTGTACTCATGCGAAACTTATCCTCAACTATAGAAAGCCACTGTTGAGGTTGAGTTTTGAAGGATGCTTCCATCTCAAATGTTCTAACTAAGTTATGGGCAATTGCATTCAAAGTTCCTTCTGCATGATTAAATTTACGTTCTTTGTTTAAGAAGGTATTGGTCCGAGAGTAATCAGGACGTTTGCCATCACGCCATACTACTCCATCATCATGCTTGAGCACTTCTTCTCGATCTTGCGCCCAAAGAGGTAAGTTTTGCTTTGTACTCATCTTAAGTTATCTCCAAAAACGGGTACCTAAGGAAATTCTACGAGACTGCCTCCAACCTACACTTCTAGCGTAACTAAAACTTAACAAGCTGATAGTATGGCTCAACTCAATGAGCGATAATACTGCAACTTATGATTTCTCAACACATTGGTACGAGCAGTGGAGTTTAATGCCGGGATTAGCTATTAAGTATGCGAAAAATTTTTCTAACACGAGTTAACGGGAAAAGTCAGACAGTGGGAGCGTCTCGCTCCCGTCACGAGCAAGATTTTTGCGCTACGCGCACGCACTATTCCCCTCAAAACTACCTTGACAGACTACTAGGGCTTTTGTCAGAGCCTATAACAACTAGCCGCGAGTTTTTTTGCAAAAAGCATGTTGCATATCAAAATGTTCAAGATTTAACGGTTATGTTACCGCTGTAGTAAAAAAACTTACTAGTAAATCCTTCGATCCAAGTTTATGTGAAGTAATGATTCTGCGAGTAATCGCTACTTCATTTGTTGGGACAATCGAATATGCTCCAGGCTAAAAGCCAGTTGAGGGCGGAAATCTCTCCATGCCAAACAGATGCATTGCTAACTTTGCTTATCCCTCTCGTCATGCATTGAGCGCAGTGAATATTATAGAATCTGAGTTAGTGAGCTGGGCAAACAACTTAACCTTTGGTCCCTCTTATCTCCCTACCTTCTGCTTACATCGCGTTTAGTTCCTGTTCCTAATCACATTTTCAGGAACGCGATCGAAGTGGAATCTTTATCCTCCCCAGATCCTCCTAGAAAGGGGCGTGGAGAGGATGTTAGTTGGTCAGTTTTGGAAGTGTCAAGGCATTCACCAATGTGAACATAAAATGAGTACAATTGCAGATTATAAGATCGTCACTAAAATTTACGAGAGCGAAAATTCCTTAGTTTATCAGGCTCTATCCCATTCTGATGGTTGTTCCGTCATTCTTAAAGCACTCAAGGAAGATTATCCAAACCCATCTGAACTGACACGATATAAACAAGAATACGAAATTACTAACTCTCTCCAAATCAAAGGTGCAATCTCGGCTTACGATTTATTCCCTTACAACAATAGTCTTGCAATTGTTTTAGAAGATTTTGGTGCTCAATCTCTAGATCTTGTGCTCCAATCGCAACGCTTCACACTTCTAGAGTTTTTGCAAATCGCCATACAATTGGCTGAAGCTTTAGCTGGAGTCCATAGCGCAAATATTATTCATAAAGATATTAATCCTTCTAACATTGTTTTTAATCCTGAAACCAGACAAGTCAAAATTATTGACTTTGGCATTTCCAGTATTTTCACCAGGGAAACCCCTACTCTGAAAAATCCCAATGTCTTAGAGGGCACATTGGCCTACATGTCCCCTGAACAAACGGGAAGGATGAACCGGTCGCTCGACTATAGAACAGATTTTTATTCCCTGGGAGCAACCTTTTACACTATTCTGACCGGACAACTGGTTTTTGAGACCCGCGATGCCCTAGAGCTAGTTCACTGCCACATTGCTCACAAACCTATTCCTCCCCACGAGATCGATCCCTCTATTCCTGAAAGTATCTCGCATATTGTCATGAAACTTCTGGCAAAACCTGCTGAGGAACGCTATCAGACTGCATTGGGGTTAAAAGCCGACTTAGAAGAATGTTATAACCAACTACAGCAAACTGCTCAAATTAAAGGCTTTCGCCTGGCGAGTCGCGATTTTCCCGAACAATTCCAAATTCCACAGAAGCTCTACGGACGAGAATTAGCGATTGCACAGTTATTAGAAGCCTTTGAGAGAGTAACTCAGCCAGATAAATCTTCAGAACTGGCAGAGGTTGCCTCGCTGAAACGAGCAGAGATGATGCTAGTGGGAGGACCCTCTGGCATTGGTAAAACGGCATTAATCCAAGAACTCTATCGACCGATTTCCCAACAACGGGGTTATTTTATCTCAGGTAAATTTGACCAATTGCAGCGAAATATTCCTTACTCTGCTATTGGTTCTGCGCTCCAGTCTCTGGTACGCCAACTCCTAACTGAAAGCCAAGCGCAGTTAGATCGATGGTGCGATCGATTGAATGAGGCTTTAGAGATTAATGGTCAGGTAATCGTTGATATTGTCCCGGACATCGAACAAATTATTGGCAAGCAACCTCCCGTTCAATTGTTAGAATCCACCCAAGCTAAAAACCGTTTTAATCGCGTTTTCCAGGACTTTATTCGCGTTTTCTGTCAGCCATCTCATCCCCTCATTATCTTCTTGGACGATCTGCAATGGGCAGATTTTGGCACTCTGCAGCTTGTGGAATTAATGATGAGCGATAGCCGAATCAAGTCTTTGCTACTGCTTGGTGCTTATCGCAATAATGAAGTCGACGCTAACCATCCGACTATGATGGCAATTGAACGTTTGAAAAAGGAGGGGGAAATTGTCAATCAAATCGTCTTAGACTCTCTAAAATTGGATGACATAATTCAGCTTCTAGTAGAAACATTACATTGCGACCGTTCGACTGTCTTATCTTTAGCAAAATTAATATTAAAAAAAACTTCGGGTAACCCTTTCTTTATTAGTGAGTTTCTACACAAAATCTATCAAGATAATCTTTTAAAATTTAACCAGAACTATCAACGTTGGGATTGGAATATTTCTCAAATTCAAGCACTAGATATTACTGACAATGTCATCGATCTAATGCTTGGAAAATTGAAGACGCTGCCGGAGAAAACTCAGACTGTCTTGCATTTGAGTGCTTGTATCGGCAATCATTTCGATCTCGATACGCTCTCAATCATTTACGAAACATCTCTTCGGAAAACTTTTGAAGATCTTTTACCTGCAATACAACACGGGTTAGTTCAAACAACTTCAGAACTAAAAAGAACCTCGGAAAATCCGATAGAATCGGGATTAATCGTTCAAAACTATCAATTTCGGCACGATCGCATACAACAAGTAGCTTATTCTCTCATCGATCGCAATCATCAGAAAATTGTTCATCTTCAAATTGGGAGATTGCTATTGAAAAACTTTAATTGTGACAAACAGCAAGATCAAGTGTTTACTCTCGTCGATCATTTAAATAAAGGATTCAAATTAATAGAAGATCGGGAAGAAGTAATCAATGTCTTAGAACTCAATGTATATGCAGGCAAAAAAGCGAAGGAGTCCATTGCTTACGTAGCAGCCCGAGATTATCTCCAGTTTGCTCGCAATGCGTTTCCCGGAGATGTCTGGGGAGAACGTTATGACATGGCTCTCGATCTTTACAGAGAACTTGCGGAAGCTGAGCATCTCAATGGGAATTTCTCAGAATCTCAGTCCCTGATTCAACTGGCAATAAAGCGGACAGAATCAGCTCTTGATAACACAGAATTCTACCTTCTGCAGATATCCCAGTTTACATTACAAGGTCAATTCGAACAAGCCATCATGTTTGGACGAGTGGCTCTTGAGAAACTGGGAATCCATCTACCAACAGAAAAGCTTGAAACTGCGCTAGAAGAAGAATTAGCTGAATATCGTAAAAACTTAGGTAATCGAGCGATTAGCGAACTTTATGATATCGCTGAAATGAAAGATTTGAAGCAACGAGCGATTGTCAAGGTATTACTTCGTCTTGTACCGACTGCTTGGATATTAGATCCAGCGTTAAGATATTTTCTTACTAGCAGAATGGCAAATATAACGATCGAATATGGTCATACGCCAAAGTCTCCAGCTGTCTTTTGTGCATTTGGTATCACAAATATTGCTGTTCTCAATAACTATCAAATAGCTTATGAACTCAGCTCCCTGGGAACAAAGCTAAATGACAGGTTTAATGATTTAGCTTCTAAAGCGGCAACTTATCAGTTCCATGGAAGCTTTCTTATGCCTTGGTGGATACATATCAAATTTTGCGAAGAGATGTTCGATCGAGCATTTGATACTGAAATCAAAATTGGAGGGTTGCAATCTACGGGCTACGTTATGGTCTACAGGTTATATAGCTCAATCTATCAAGGTAAGAATCTAGACAGCTTGCTAGGAGCGAGCAAGCAATACTTGTCTTTCTGCCAAAAAGTTCAAAATCAATGGTCAGCCACTTGCTTACTAGCAGCAATAATCATCCTCAAAAACCTAACTGGCGACAACCAAAATCGATTGTGTTTCGAAGCGGAAAATCTTTCTGAATCAGACTTTTTGGCAACTTGTAAGCGAACTCAGACAATGGCTGCCATCTGTTTCTATAAGATTTTGAAAATGCAAGCACTTTACTTGTACGAACAACCTGCTCAATTGAGCTTTTTAGAAGAACTAGGCCAGCTATTAGACTATATCTCAACAACAATATCAACTGCTAAATATAATTTTTATTATTCTTTAACACTTGCTGCTTGCTATGCAAGACTATCTCCCCAAAAACAAAAAGAGTGCTGGCGGAAAATTGAAGCCAACCAGAGACAGATGAAAATATGGGCCGATAACTGCGAGGCCAACTTCTTGCATAAATATATCCTAGTTGCTGCTGAAATGGCTCGCATTTCCGACCAATGGCAAGACGCAATAGCTCTTTACGATCGTGCGATCGCGTCTGCGAAAGAATATGAATTTATCCAAAACGAAGCATTAGGGAACGAACTCGCTGCTAAATTCTGGCTGGCACGAGGGAAAGAAGACTTTGCCAAACTCTACATGAGAAAAGCCCGTCAAGGCTATCAAATCTGGGGCGCAAAACGCAAAGTCGAACAATTAGAAGAAAAGTATCCGCAATGGTTTACCTCGCAATCCTACAAATTTGATGATCTTAAAAAAGTATCCATCGCAACCACTTCCGGGCGATCTGCAAAATCTCTAGATATTGAAACTGTCATTAAAGCTTCAGAAACCCTATCCAAAGAAATTGTCTTAAACAACTTACTTGCCAACTTAATGAAAATCGCCATTGAAAATGCAGGGGCGCAAAAAGGCTTCTTAATTTTAGAGACAGAGGGCAATTGGTTCATTGAAGCTGAAGGCAATGTCAATGAGAACGATGTGAAATTATTACAATCCATTCCCATCGAAACCGAGGAAGAACAAACAAGTCCTTTACTTTCCTCAGCCATTGTCAATTATGTCGCTCGTCTCAAGCAGAACGTTATTTTAGACGATGCTTGCCATGAAGGAGATTTCACGAATGACCCATATGTCCTTGCAACCCAGGCAAAATCGATTCTCTGCACCCCTTTAGTTCACCAGGGTCAGGTTAGCGGCATTCTCTACCTCGAAAATGACCTGACCACCAGTGCATTTACTGAGGACCGTGTCGAACTGCTCAACGTCCTTTCCAGCCAGGCTGCGATTTCGATCGAAAATGCCCGTTTGTACGAACAGCTGGGAGAATACAATCGCACTCTGGAGCAAAAGGTTGAGGAACGTACGCGAGAGCTTTCCCAAACGCTTGACGTTCTCAAGGCGACCCAGGCAGAACTGGTGCTGGAGAATGCGCTTCTGCGCAGCGATGACCAGGCTCAAGCCTACGACTATCAGGTGGGCGGGAGTTTGCCCCTGGATGCACCGACCTATGTGGTGCGCTCCGCCGATCGCCATCTCTACAAGGCACTGCAGCAGGGCACCCTCTGCTATGTGCTCACGGCCCGCCAGATGGGGAAATCGAGCTTGATGGTGCGGATGATGCACCATCTGCAACAGGAGGGACATCGCTGTGCGGTGCTGGATATGACACGCATTGGTAGCGATGAGGTGACGCCCGCCCAATGGTATAAGGGCTTAGCAATCGAGCTGTGGCAGGCGCTGGATCTGTTTGACCGCATTGCGCTCATTCCCTGGTGGAAAGAGCGGCAGGAGGTGTCGGTGGTGCAACGGCTGAGTCTGTTCTTTGATGAAGTACTGCAGGTGCTGGCAGAAGAGTTGGAGCAGCAGGATCGGCGGTTGATTATTTTCCTGGATGAGATTGATAATGTGCTCAGTCTTAACTTTCCGGTGAACGACTTCTTTGCCTTGATCCGGGCGCTTTACAATCAACGGGCGGTGAATCCAATCTACAAACGCCTGACCTTTGCTCTGTTTGGCGTTGCCGTCCCGGCAGAGTTGATTACGGATCGCAAGGGTACGCCGTTTAATATTGGTCAACCGATCGAATTGAACGGCTTTCAACCCCACGAAGCGCAACCGCTGTCTCAGGGGTTATCGGAGACCGTCGAAAATCCCCAGGTTGTTCTGAGCGAGGTACTGTCCTGGACGGGGGGACAGCCGTTTTTGACCCAGAAGCTGTGTCAGATGATTCGGGAAACGTCGGCGGCGATTCCGATCAATACGGAGGCAGCGTGGGTGGAGGATCTGCTGCAGACGCGCATTTTGGAGCATTGGGAGTCGCAGGATGAACCGCAGCATTTGCGCACCATTCGCGATCGCCTATTGCAGAGCGACCGCTCCTCCCAGTTATTAACGCTTTATCAACAAATTCTGGAGCAGGGAGCAGTAGCCGCTACCGACAGCGACGCAGAGCGCGAGTTATTGCTTGCTGGGATCGTTGTTAAACAATTGGGACAGCTGCAGGTCTATAACCAGATTTATCAGACCGTGTTCGATCTGGCTTGGGTTGAAGCCCAACGGATCGCAGCTTGAGCAGGCGATCTAGAATTCAGAATTCAGAATCCAATCCCTGTCTAATTTCTGCCCTCTGCCCTCTGCCTGCCAATCCCTGTCTAACTTCTGCCCTCTGCCCTCTACCTTTCAATCGTTGTACTGCTTTCAGTTGATGGCCCATAATAATAAAGGCGAGCATTGACGGGGGGTGACTATGGCGAGAGATTTACGGGGCTTTATCCAATTGCTGGAACAGCGGGGCCAGTTGCGACGAGTCTCTGCCTTGGTGGATCCGGATCTGGAAATTGCGGAAATTTCGAATCGGGTGTTGCAGCGGGGGGGACCGGCGCTGTTGTTCGAGCAGGTCAAGGGTTCGCCCTATCCGGTGGCGATTAACTTGATGGGTACGGTGGAACGGATCTGTTGGGCCATGAACATGGAGCGTCCGGAGGAGCTGGAGACCCTGGGACAGAAGTTGGCCTTGTTGCAGCAACCGAAACCGCCCAAAAAGCTCAGTCAGGCGGTTGAATTCGGCAAAATTCTCTTCGATGTTTTGCGGGCGAAGCCAGCGCGGGAGCTGTTGCCTGCCTGCCATCAGGTTGTCGTGAAAGGGACCGATCTGGATTTGCACCAAATTCCAATGATTCGGCCCTATGGTGGCGATGCGGGCAAGATTATCACCCTGGGCTTAGTCATCACGAAGGATTGCCAGACGGGGACGCCGAATGTGGGGGTCTATCGTTTGCAGTTGCAGTCTTCGACGACGATGACGGTGCATTGGTTGTCGGTGCGGGGCGGGGCGAGGCATTTGCGCAAAGCGGCGGAGCGGGGCCAGAAATTAGAGATTGCGATCGCGCTCGGCGTAGACCCCCTGATTATCATGGCCGCTGCCACCCCGATCCCGGTCGATTTATCAGAATGGCTCTTCGCTGGACTCTATGGCGGCTCTGGCGTCCACCTGACTAAGTGTAAAACCGTCGATTTGGAAGTTCCTGCTGACTCAGAGTTCGTCCTGGAGGGCACTATTACCCCTGGTGAAGTACTGCCTGACGGCCCCTTTGGCGATCACATGGGTTACTATGGCGGCGTTGAGGATTCGCCCCTGATCCGTTTTCATTGCCTCACCCGACGCAAAAATCCAATTTATCTGACGACGTTCAGCGGTCGTCCGCCCAAAGAAGAAGCTGCGATCGCGATTGCCCTCAACCGTATCTATACCCCGATCCTGCGACAACAAGTCTCCGAAATTGTCGATTTCTTCCTACCGATGGAAGCCCTCAGCTACAAAGCTGCCATCCTCTCCATCGACAAAGCCTATCCTGGTCAGGCTCGCCGTGCTGCCCTCGCCTTCTGGAGCGCCCTGCCCCAATTCACCTACACCAAATTCGTCATCGTTGTCGACAAAAACATCAACATCCGCGACCCGCGTCAGGTGGTTTGGGCCCTCTCCTCCAAGGTCGATCCAGGCCGCGACGTCTTCATCCTACCCAACACCCCCTTCGACAGTCTCGATTTCGCCAGCGAAAAGATTGGCCTCGGCAGCCGCATGGGCATTGACGCCACCACCAAGATTCCGCCCGAGACCGAGCATCCCTGGGGCGAGCCGCTGGAGTCCAATCCAGACGTTGCTGCCATGGTCGAACGCCGCTGGGCTGAGTACGGTCTCAGCGATCTGCAGTCTGGTGAAGTCGATCCCAACCTATTTGGCTACGACATTCGTTGAAAACTGCATGATTATAGGCTTGGATCGTTCTCTAGTGGACTGACATAGCTAATTTGGTGCCATAGAGTTTGGTTGTTGAAGAGGCTATAATCCTGACTCGATAGACCTTGGCAGCACTAAAGTGCCAACTACGAATTTACACAATTTTAATTGTGATACTGCACTAGAAGTAATATGATTTGTGAGCGCGTGGGATCCATCCAGCGCTCAAGAATCCTGACGTGTTGCTCGCTATCAATATGAGAAGTGCTTTATGAGAAGTGCTTTGATGATTATCTTAAGGTTGATTTTAAAGTTGATGTTCAGGCATATCCGATTTTCAAGATTCTGCACGTTGGCCCAGTCTCTCCTATGGGGAATCGCACTCTCAACTCTGAGTCCAGTATTGTCTACCTCAGCCCAGCCTTTCCTGGATACCCAACAACATTGGGCAGGAACTTGCATCGAACGGCTAGCGACCGAGAACCGACTCAATGGCTACCCCGATGGCAGTTTTCGCCCAGGTAATCGGCTCACTCGCGCAGAATTTGCCGTACTGATGTTGAATAGCTTTCCGGGTGTGAGGATACAGACAACAGCTGTGCCGCAATTTACAGATGTGCCCAGTCAGCATTGGGCCAACCGCGCCATCCAGACGGCCTATCAAAAAAGAATTTTTGTTGGTTATCCCGACAATACTTTTCGCCCCGATCGTCCTATTGTTCGGCTAGAGGCGCTGGCGATTCTCGCGACGCTTATTCCCACTGGCTATCGCGACCGGGAGCGAGGCTTAGCCGTGCCGCCAGCGCCTGACGCGACGCTCAAAGCGGTCTTACAAGATGCAGCCCAAATACCGGGTTGGGCTGAGAACGCGATCGCAGCTGCCGCCGCTGGATTTTTGATGGTGGACTATCCCAAGGGGCAGCGATTGCGACCTCAAGCGGCCAGCAGCCGAGCTGATGTTGCTGCCTTTCTCTGTCAGGCATTTGGATGGGACGGCCTGGTGCCGATGTCAGCTGTGGCAGGCAATCAGCATTTCGATCTCTTGCCAGAATTGGAAACGCTACAGCGGGCTAGAGCGAATGGCCAATCGGGTTGGTTTGACACAAAACGACAACTTGCCATTATTGCGGCTTCTCCCTCTGGATGGACAATCATTGGGTTGGATCGACCGGCAGAAGATCGAGTGGGGGCCTCATTTAAAAACAGCAATGGTGAGGTTAAGCGTGGCTATTTTGATGGGGAAGGGAGGCTGGCAGTCGCACCCCAATTTGAAACAGCAGGGCCATTTTCTGAGGGCCTGGCTCCGGTTTCTCAGAACGGTCGATATGGCTATGTTGACCCGACGGGCACTCTAGTGGTGCCGCTACAGTTTGAGGCAGCGCAGCTGTTTAGTGAGGGGTTGGCGGCAGTACGATTGAAGTCTCAGTGGGGGTTTATCGATCGCACGGGGACCTGGAAGATTCAGCCTCAACCCTACACTGTTTCCCCTTTTGCTGAGGGCTTAGCTCGGATTGAGATACCGGGCGAGTCTGTCCGGCAGCGTCAATATGGCTTTATCGATCGCACTGGCCAGTACGCGATCGCGCCAACGTTGCATCGGGCGAGTTCCTTTTCTGAAGGATTGGCAGCTGCGAGTGCTTACGGTGAGAATCGTTCTGAGCGTCGCTACGGGTACATTGATAAAACTGGCACCTGGGTTATCCAGGGCCTGAGTCGACTGGGCGGCGACTTTTCCGAGGGGCTAGCCGCTGTCCAGCGTCGCTTAGAGTCAGCTCAGTCCCGACAGATGAGCATTCTTGGCGATGGGTACATCGATCGCACAGGTCAATGGATGGTTCCGCCTCAACGCTTCCTGGAGATGTTTGGCGATCGCCCAAAGACGTTGGGTCCTTTTACGGGTGGATTTGCCAGCATCAGCATTGATAAAAAGATTGGCTTCATTGATCGCCAGGGCAGGATCGTCGTTCCCTTGAAGTTTTCAGATCTGCGAGAGATCTCCCATGACTATGCCCAAGTGAACTACGGGGGAATTTGGGTTGATTACGTCGGTGGCTACGATGGGTCAGCCAGTCCAATCCTGGAAACTCGCCTGGAGAGCGGACGCTGGGGATATATTAAGCTCCCGCAGTGAAAATCCAGGGAGTTCCCCAGAGATGAAGATTTTTGAGCGCGTAGGCGGAACCCGCACGCTCAAAAATTCTTACGTCTAGAGGAATCCCTGGATTAGGACATATAGCAATTTGCAATCTGGTTAAGTACACGACTTGGAAGGTTATTTTGAAAGCCTTGCGGAGCAAGGCTTTCAAAATAACCCTTTTTCCGTTCTGGCACGAAGAAATGGGGGTTAGCGCCCCCGAAGGGGGCGCTAACCTTCCAAGTCGTGTTAAGTACAGAAAACTTGGGTGGGCTTGGCACTGCCAAGCCCCTACCGAAACCAGGTACTGAATTTCATTGCAAACCGCTATAACAAAAAGCTTAAACCCAAAAGCTCAAAACCAGATGTAGTCAACCTTCCCCTTCTGCCTTCTGCCCTCTGCCTCCTGCCATATCAAAATCCGTAACGGGTAATCGCTATTGGAATGAGCTGTTCTAAATTAGAGCTATCCTACTTCGAACTATCCTATTGATAAACGGTTCATCTATGTTTTCCCTCATTCGATATACCTCTCTGCTGCTCAGCATCAGTCTCTTGCTTGCCTGTACCCCTGCACCGGATACCGACGCCGTTTCCAGTCCCGCGTCTATCGCGTCGAGTGCCAACCCAACCGCTGCCGCGAACGTCAAATTTGAAAAACTGCCTGATGAAATCGCGACTCGAGTCAAGGCAAAGCTCAGCGAAGAACTGGGGGAAACATCTCTCCAGGTCGGACGCTATAGCCGGGAAATCTGGTCTGATGGTTGTTTAGGGTTAGGGGGACCAGCAGAGTTATGTCTGGCTGCGTTGACTGAAGGATGGCAAGTAGAAGTTATTGATACCACGGGCCAGAGTTATTTCTATCGCACAAACCTCGGTGGTGATAGCATTCGTCGCTCAACCCTGGCCCATAATTTGCCACCGTCGTTGCGCGATCGCATTTTCCAAACCGCAGTAGAAAGCGGTCTGGCCCGCATTGAAGATCTAGCGATCGCCACTGCCGAGCCTCGTCTTTGGGATAGTTGCTACGGTATGCCCCCAGTCGATGGTGCTTGTCCTGAAATTGGGATTCTGGGATGGCGCGCTGTCGTTAGCGATGGTACTCAAATCTGGGTTTATCACACTGATAATCTGGGTGCGGTGATTCGGCGCAAGGATGAGTAGTTGGGCCAACGCGATCTGGGTTCCCGCATCAAATCCTTGGGAATCAATCGTTTTCTGAATTTAAATTAGCCTGAAGAATTGCAACAACTTTTTAGAGAATATACCTAAAAAAACAAGCAGGTAGTCCTCCAGAAGTGAGAATTTTTGAGCGCACGGGTGGAACCCGCACGCTCAAAAATTCTCACTTGTTTACCATACCTTGTCAGGTTTGGCAGTAGTCCTGAAGCTGCAGGAGCACTTGAGGAGTAGCCAATTTCTGAAGCCGGGTGATAGAAATTGACCAAAATCCCTTACGCTACTGGGGAGAGTTGCGAACGGGCTGGTTTATGGGAGTGCGCCGCAGGAAAAAGAAAAAAACGCTGTGGATTCAAGGCTTGGATGCGCTGACTGCGCTGGTGGCTTCTGCAAATCTGCTGCTGGTGTTGTTCGATCTGAGCTATGTGCCCTTGCGGGATTTCTGGCTCCAGGGGAATATCCAGATTTTTCAGTTTAAGCTGAAGTTGCCGATGCCGATGCTGCTGACCCAATCCTACGATTGGGTTAAAGGGATTGAGCCGAATCGGGACACAGTGTATTATTTGCAGCAGGCTGAATTGCTGGAGCAACAGGTAGCAGAATTGGGGCTACGCTCGGATCCAGTGCAGGAGCAACTGGAAAGGTTGCAGGATCTTAGCGTTGAAATGGTGAATGAGAATCCTTTCCTGCTGGCAGGCAAGGCCGGCACTCTGGAACGAATTAAGAACCGCATGCGCGATCGCATGGAGGTCGATTCTTCCAAACTCGCATTCAAGACATTCTGGAGTCGCGAGCATCTTTCCCAGGCGGGTTGGCTAGAGGAAGTCGAATTTTTCAACCAGGAGATTCGTCCCCTGATTGAAACCAACTACTTCCGTCGCCCCGGCACCAATAGCCAGTTTTTCGATCGTTTCCCGGAAATCATTGACTTTCCCTTTGTGTGCTTCTTTGCGGTTGAAGTGCTGATCAGGATTTTCTTTATCCGCCGTCGTCATCCTAGTCTATCCTGGCGAGAAGCTGCCCTGTGGCGCTGGTACGACGTATTTCTATTCCTGCCGGTGGTGCGCTGGCTGCGAGTCCTGCCGGTGATGATTCGCCTGGGAGATGCAGACTGGCTGGATTTTGAGACGGTTCGCGGGCAGTTTAGTCGTGGCTTCATTGCCACCTTTGCGGGAGAACTCACCGAGACGATCGCGGTGCAGGCCATCAACCAGCTTCAAGGATCGGTGCGGCGAGGGGAAGTGGCTCGCCTACTGCTGCCGGCGCTATCCAAAGAATACGTTGACATCAACGATACCAATGAAGTTGAAGAGATCGTTCGTTTGCTGGCCCAACTGATTGTTTATCAGGTACTGCCTAAAATCCAACCTGACCTGGAAGCCTTGCTATATCACAACATTGAACATGTCTTGAGTCAGTCCCCTGCCTATCAAAGTCTCCAACGTTTACCTGGACTGGGCAATTTGCAAACCCAGCTAACTCGGCAATTAGTGGCTCAAGGGTCGCAATTATTGACCTCGATTTCGCAAACGACCTATGATACTTTTGCTCAGCCTGATGCCAGAGCCACAGAACTGACAGAACAACTGGTGGAACATTTCAATGAAGCGCTGGGCGGAGCCGTGCAAAACCAGGAAACCTTGAAACGCCTGCAATCCTTAATTTCGGATCTGTTGGAAGAGATCAAGCTTAACTATGTGCGGAATTTGTCAGAGGAGGATTTTGAACAAATTTTGGAGGAGAGTCAGCAACTGGCGCAGCGAGGGCGAAGCTAATGGCAGCACCCCTTATTTCTTCAGCAGAAACGGGCCGTTTGATTCTAGTCTCGGGGCCAGCACGGTCGGGTAAAAGCGAATGGGCGGAACGGTTGGCGCAACAGTCAGGCCAGACTGTTTTCTATGTGGCTACATCGCGGCTGGAACCAACGGATGGGGAATGGCAGACCCGGATCGAACAGCATCGTCGCCGTCGTCCGGTTTCCTGGACAACGCTGGAAGTGCCGCTAGCCCTGGCAGATACGATCCAGAATGCTGGGGCGAATACGTGCTTGCTGATTGACTCTTTAGGAACCTGGCTGGCGAATGGCATTGACCAGGATGAGGTGAGTTGGAACCAGACGGTTGGTGCCTTCCTTCAGGCCCTGCAACAGACGGCAGCAACGGTCATTCTGGTAGCAGAGGAAGTGGGTTGGGGAATTGTGCCCGCTTATCCAATGGGACGGTTGTTTCGCGATCGCATGGGTATTCTAGTGCGGCGAGCCAGCGCGATCGCACACCCCGTTTACCTCGTCACCACTGGCCATGTGCTCAACTTGAGCCAGCTGGGGGAGCCTTTAGCAGGGGAACAGGGAACGGGGAACAGGGGACGGGGAACGCATGAAGAGTGAAGAGCACGGGGAACGGGTGAAGGGTGAAGGGAACGGGGAACAGGGAATGGATAAAGGGTGAAGGGTAAAGGGAACAGGGAATAGGGAACGGATAAAGGGTGAAGGGTAAAGGGAATAGGGAACAGGGAACGGGGGACAGGTGAAGAATTTAAAATAGGGTTGCTACTATCTGTTGCCCTTGCTCTCCCTAATTCCTCCGCTCCCTCTGCCACCACCACCCTTTCCTCTTCTGCCTTCTGCCTTCTGCCTTCTGCCTCCCGCCCCAAACCTTTAGATTAGCTACAGATCTAACCTTTGTTCGGCCAATTTTCAAGCATTAAGATAGAGATACACTCAATCATTTGATGGTTCTCGCCCCTTTGAAAGGCAAGCGCCTTGTGTCAGGACAATGGGTGAAACTTAATCTGAGAGCAGAGGACGCTAATGGCATCAGAACAAGAGGTTAAACAATACCTTGCTTATTGGTTTCAATTGGGCAAGAAGGTTTACGTTCGCAATGGTCAAGATGCGTTGCAACCCACTTCAATCCTGAATAACCATGGTAATGGCAATGGCTACAGCTATGAATTTGAAGCCTGCTGGCAGCAAATTCGCATCGCGGGCATGGGAAATTGTTACCTGGAAGGGACAAACCAAACCCTTGCCGAAATGCTGACGCAGCAATGGGAAATTTCTGCCTGCGCCCGTTGCGAGATGCCAGTCCCCGTTCAGAGTGCAGGCATCCCCGATCCAGCCTGTCCCTGCGATGACCTGCCCACCTGGCCCAATACAGAACTGCCGCAACCGCGATCGCCCATTGATAGCCAGAGTCACTTACTGGGAATTCGCGATCGCCTCTTAAAGCTGGATTCGTCCTCAGATGCATCAGTCGCCTGATATAGCGGTTCCCGTGCGACTGAAGTATATGGAATGTGCCCCTGCCTTCGGCAGGGGCACATTCCATACATCATTAGTCTGAGAATTGCTATATTGCTTTTCGGTATTGGTAAACAAGTAAGGATTTGCGGGCGTGCGGGTGGAACCTGCGTGCTCGCAAATCCTTATATCTGGAGGACTCCCTGCTCTTCTATAACATGTAGTCAGAATCAGTCAGGGACTATAAATTGCGAATTAAATATCTTCACAAACAACAGACTTGTAGGAACACGGCAATGCCTTATCCCTACACGAGAATTGGCACTTAATTCAATTTCTATTCCTATTGAGCTGTCGCTGCTGCAACTCCCCGCCGTCGAGGAACTTCATAGGTGAAGAAGTCGGAGGCCATTCTCGTTCTGGGGAAAATGGCGCGAGACTCCTGCAGCAGATCGTCTAGAACGATGTCATTACCTGGAGCATACCGGGGACTGAAGTGAGTGATCAGCAATTGCTTGACCTGAGCGGTTAAAGCAACCTGCGCTGCCATCGTGGATGTGGAATGCAGCCGCTGAAACGCAAGTTCTGCATCCTGGTGGGAAAAAGTTGCTTCATGAATCAGCACATCTGCATCCTGGGCTAGAGCAACTGCGCCTTCGCAGTAGATAGTATCGGTACAATAAACCACCTTCCGCCCAATTTCTGTTGGCCCACACAGGTCTGCACCACAGATGTTCCGACCATCTGGCAAAGTAATGTTTTCCCCACGTTTCAACTGGCCATAAATTGGGCCAGAGGGAATACCCAGTTTTACTGCTTTTTCAACCTTGAAGCGTCCTGGGCGATCCTTCTCGGCAATGCGGTAGCCAAAGGCAGGAATCCGATGCTTCAACAGATCGCAACTCACGGAAAACGCATCATCTTCATAGACAATTCCGGGTTGAACCGAATGAACTTCGACCGGATAGGAAAGGTGGGTCTGAGAATAGCGCTGGCAGGCCCGCATGTAGCCCTCCAGGTCGCGCGGGCCATAGAGATCCACCCGACTGGGATGGCCCGCCAGACCATAGCTTGCCAGAAGCCCCATCAATCCAAAGATATGGTCTCCATGCATATGGGTGATAAAAATCCGCCGGAGTTGACTGATCTTCAGGTCGCTACGCAGGAGTTGATGTTGAGTGCCCTCACCGCAATCAAACAACCAGATCTCTGCCCGCTGAGGTAGACGTAAGGCAACACTGGAGACATTGCGCGATCGCGTCGGTACACCAGAGCTTGTTCCAAGGAAGGTGATTTGCAAAGCTTTCGTCAACCCGATTGAGCTAAACCAAACTGAACATTACGTTCAACCCTATAGTGACACAGTTATTGTTCGTTGTTCAGAGTTCATTGTAAGGCTTCTTCCAAGCCAAAATTGCCAATCTAAAATCCAAAATGGTATCGTTCTCTATTTTCAATTCGGCCTTTGTTAGCTATATTGGGCAACATTATTGCCAATCTGGCGTTACACTGATCGACTGTGAAATACAAGCAGCATCGGGTTCTTAACTTGAAACTGCACAGACTCCAGATATGGATATTTGTGGCTTGTATTTTGTTTTATTGCTCTATATCCAGGGTTGAAGGGTTTAGTTTGCTGACAAACTGCCCCTCAAACGGAAATCCTGTCCAGGGTTAAAGTTGGTTTTGAACTGGTAAAATTTCCTCTCTGGAGACGCTCCCGCTCCTGAAAATGGACAGGGTTTATTAGCAAATTGCACATTATCACGACGCGAGGAGATTGCTAAGGATGATGTCCAGACGCTCCCACACAACTCTAATGTCAAATTCTTTAGGCTCAAAATTGTTTATTTCGACCTTGAAGCCATTGTTTCAATTTGGTAGCCGCCACGGATGGCTCTCCATTCTTCTGTGGTTGTTAATGCTTGCCCCTGCTCAAGCAGCACTGATGCTGAGGATTGCGGTTAAAGACGGTGTCAGTCAGCTTAAAGTAGGTAGTTCAACTCAAGCCCTAGTCCGCGACAGTACAGGCCGGAAGTTAGGAACGCTCAACGCCATGGGGTCGTTTATGGCCAAACCCCAAGGAGGGGGGATTGCCCTCAATCAACTGAAAGCAGGCCAGTTCTGGATCGATCCAACCAATAATGGTTATGTCTATATCGGCGATCGCTGGTATCGCGGGCGAGTCCGTCTAGTGCGGAAAGGTCAGGGATTGCTAGCGATTAACCATGTTGGTCTGGAAGAATACCTCTACAGTGTTTTGGGCAGCGAGGTCTATACCAATTGGCCAATGGAAGCGCTCAAGGCCCAGGCTGTTTCGGCTCGTTCCTATGCGCTCCACAAGCGCCAGAAAACCTCGAATGGCCTTTATGACCTTGGCAATACAACCACCTGGCAGGTCTATAAAGGGGTAGAAGCGGAAGCCTCCACTACGCAAAAGGCTGTGCGAGAAACGGCGGGTCAGGTGTTAACCCATAATGGTCAAATTATCCTGGCTGTTTTCCACGCGTCTTCCGGTGGCCATACGGAAAATGTTGAGGATGTCTGGAGCAATCCATTACCCTACCTGCGCGGTGTTCCGGACTTCGACCAGGGTACACGTCATTATCGCTGGGAAAAGATTTTTTCTCGCGGTCAACTGAGCAAAAAAATTAGTGGTGTTGGCAATATTCTCTCCTTTGCTCCAGAGCGCTTGACCCCCAGGGGTCGTATTGTGACAATGAAAGTGTTGGGCGATCGAGGTAGTCGCTCGTTGAGTGGCAATGACATGCGCAAGGCCCTGTCGCTGAAAAGTACGCGTTTTGTGGTATCTCCAGAGGGTACTAACTTCCGGATTGAGGGCGGCGGTTTCGGTCATGGGGTTGGCATGAGCCAGTGGGGAGCTTATGGCATGTCCAGGCGTGGCTATAACTATCAGCAAATTGTTGGACACTTCTACCGGGGAGCAACCCTGGCTCGTATCAAGGTAGAGTAAGGGGAGTTTTTGTGCTCGATCTCAAACGAATTCGAGAGGATGCAGCTGCTGTTCAGGAAACGCTAAATCAGCGGGGCAATTACGATTTACAACCGATTCTGGAACTGGATCGGCAACAGCGTCAGTTGGAAGGGCTGCGATCGCAACTTCAAGCCCGCAGCAATCAGATCGGCAAGCTGATTGGCCAGAAGATGCGGGCGGGTAGCGACCCCAAATCCGAAGCCATCCTGGAACTGCGGCACGAGGGCAACCAGGTCAAACAACAGCTGAGTCAGTTAGAACCTGAAGAAAAAGAACTGAAAACCCAGCTAGAAACCCAGCTGCTGGCCCTGCCCAATCTGCCATTCCCCTCCACCCCCGTGGGAGAAAACGAAACCCACAATGTTGAGGTGCGTCGTTGGGGTGACGAATACCTGCAGCCAGACATCCAGCCCCTGCCCCATTGGGAAATCGGCGAAAAGCTCGGCATTTTCAACTTCGAGCGCTCTGTCAAGGTTGCCCAGAGCCGCTTTGTCACCCTACTGGGAGCAGGCGCGGCCCTGGAACGCGCTCTGATCCAGTTCATGCTCGACCGCCAGACCCAGGCCGGGTATGTTGAAGTCATGCCGCCGTTCCTGATTAACAGCCAATCCCTCACCGCCACGGGACAGCTGCCCAAATTTGCCGAAGAAAGCTTTAAGTGTGCTGACGACGACCTCTGGCTCGCTCCCACAGCGGAGGTGCCCGTCACCAACCTGTACCGGGACGAGATCCTCACCACCACCGATCTACCGATTTATCACTGCGCCTACACTCCCTGCTTTCGGCGAGAAGCGGGCAGCTACGGACGCGATACCCGCGGCCTGATCCGCCTGCACCAATTCAACAAAGTCGAACTGGTCAAATTTGTCCATCCCGATACTTCCGAAGAAGAACATCAGACCCTGGTGCAGGACGCGGAGGCAATTCTGCAGGCCCTCAAGCTGCCGTATCGGGTCGTAGAGTTGTGTACCGGCGATCTGGGTTTTAGCGCCGCTAAATGCTACGACCTGGAAGTGTGGTTGGCCGCTGCGGGTCAGTACCGCGAAATTTCCAGCTGTTCTAACTTCGGCGACTTTCAAGCCCGACGGGGCAAAATTCGCTTCAAGGAAGCGGGCAAGAAAGGCACCCAGTTCGTTCACACGCTGAATGGCTCTGGGCTAGCGATTGGACGGACGATGGCGGCTATTCTGGAAAACTACCAGCAGCCCGACGGCAGCGTCGCTATCCCGGAAGCATTGCAGCCTTATTTAAAGCGCGATACTATCAATCTGAGCTGACCATTCACTATCAAGCTCAATCACTGTATTACCATCAACCAGGCGGAATTTCCGACCTGGCACATATTTATTAGCTGGCTCCCTCTTTGACAATAAATCCGATCGATTTGGATCGTATATGCCGTACTTGAGAAAATTGTAGCGAGCCTGGGTTAAGCTGATGCCGTAATTAGGGCCGCCATAGACTGTGCTAGCGGTGTCATTGTCTTGACCGTCATCCTCCCACCAGCACACCGTACATATCTCGTATTCACCTCTAATTTCAATCGTGCTCCTGCCGCAACACGGGCATGACTCAAGCGACAAAGGTTCGCCGCCATCAATTTCAACTGGAATTCCATAGCTAGCGAGAAGGGTAGTGACGTATTCGTTTGTGGCTCCAGCCAATCTGTCTCCTAGCCAAAGTAACAACACTTTGTCATACCTGCTAGAGGCTTCATTCTCCGTCAGCTCGCCCGATTCAAGTTCATGACGAACCTCTTCCGGAATATCCCCCCATTTAGACGTTCCAGACCAATCTTCAAGGCACATAATAGAAAGCTGCTCTTTGCGCACAACCAAGGGCAGCGCTTCTAATTGCTTTTCTATCAATTTTTCTATCGCTTCCGCTCTATTCATAGCAGAATCAATGCACGGCATGCTGAAATTGAGCGATGGTAGGCAGCCTTCTCCTTTCCAATGTCATATTGCTATATTCTAGCGTTCGAAACGCTCGGGTTGTGCTGCAAGGCACGGGTGCGATCGTGCTACCCAATCGAAGCTGTTTCCCAATACGTCTCAATTGCGCGATCGCAATTCATCAGCGGTGCGATCGTTCCAAAGGTGAGCAACGACAGACAGCCAATTGCTGCCAAACCGGGATCGATGTGCTGAGCAAACTCAACTTCAGTATAATGAGTGCTTATAATTGTTCTAAGAGAACGAAATTGTTTGGAAAACTCTTAACCCTATCCGAAGTGTTATGAACGATCGTCAAGTTGACATCAGCAAACTCCAGCAGATTCCAGAACCTCTGGTTGACCAGGTCAACAATTTTATAGATACACTCTTGCAGAAACACAACAGCGAACCAGAACAACACAGTGCTTTCTCGGCAGAGCGAGTTGAGCTGGTAAACTCAGGCTGTTCTGACTATCTCTCTAACTTAGAGGATTACGAAGAACGCTTATCTTGTGGAGAAATCCAGTGGTAGCGATAAGACGAGGAGATATCGTTCTTTGCGATCTCAATCCGGTAGTTGGAACTGAACAGTCAGGAATTAGACCCGTTGTTGTGGTGCAGATCGATCGAGCGAATGTTGCTAGTCCTCACACGATCGTTATACCTTTTACCACCAAAATTCGACGCGCTCTTTTGCCTTCCCATGTGTTTATACTGACTGAAACAGAGTGTTTCTCACCATAACTTTATCAGGGTTGAGTCTATCAACTTGTTCTCTCCTCTTCTTTCTTAGCACCCTGACCAGATTGAGCAATATATATGCCAGATAGAACTAACGCAAAAGCTAAAAAGTCAAAGAATCCTAGATGTTCAGCAAAAATCACCCAAGCAAGAGCGGTAGTGATAATGGGTTCTAATAACAGAAATAGGGAAACAAATCCGGAGGCAAACTGCTTTAGGCTATAGCTAAGAATTAATGCACCAATGACTTGACAGAAAAAAGCTAAACAGAATACGGGCAACCACTCCTTCAGAGAAGACGGAAAAATTTTATCCTCTGTGATGAAAGTAACTGGAAATATCAAGAGAACTCTGAAAAAACAGGACCACAGAAGTATATCAGCTGCAGAAAACTTATCCCTCAACTTTTCCGTCACCAGGAAGTTTGCTGCATAAAATACTGCAGATAACAAAGCTAAAGTATCACCAACAAGCTGAACAGTCGAAATTTGCAAATCTTGAACGCCAATCGCGATCGCCCCTAAGACGCTTAGAAGCATACCTATGAGAAAATTTTGATCGAAGCGATGCCTCAACAGTAACCATCCTCCACACGTTGCAAAGATCGGAGTTAGGTTATGGAGTAAATTTGCGTTGGAAACACTAGTTTTAGTCAAAGACCAAACCCAGCTAACATGAGAAATTGAAGTCACAGATGCTGATAAGATAAGTAATAGTATATCTGAAGTCTTATAAGGGTTAACCAGGTTGAGAGAATCTCCAGAGAAACGATCAGTAAGTCTTTGAATTACTTTCCAAACTCCAAATATAGAAGTAGCAATCAAAAATCGATTGAAAACTATAGCATTCGGGCCAATATATTGTTCGCTGAATCTAATTAGAATTGCTGCCGTGGACAAAATAAATATTCCTACGAGTAATAAGAGCAATAGAAACCAATTAGATGATACGTGTGTTATTTTCTGTTTAGCGTTGAGTATATTACCCATAAAATGTTCTACCCTCAAATAGGGAAATACTGTAGATCTTATTCTGAGAAAGAGTTAATAATCAGATGATCTAGTAGTACTTCCATTCCCTGGTTATCAAAAATTTTAATTGCATCATCTCCTGGAGAGCAGTGGTTTATGCATCTAAAATAGAGAATATCCAGATACTTTCCATAGGTTTGGGAACTTGTTTGAGAGAGTCTCTCAAGCAATTCTAAGCCAATTTCTCCAAGAGTTTTACCATTAAAGTTTTGCTTCAAACCGCTAATTTGCGAGGCTATTGCTGCAGTTCTAACATCTTCATAATGCCACGACGAAGTATATTGATTTATTAATTCTAAATTTTCTATTACTAAATAACTAAAAACCAGCCAACTCAACTCTTCTTCATTAGCTTGCATGGCAATTGGACGTATCTCAAAAACAATATAATCTATTAGTTCATGTAAGCCTTTGTCATCCTCTTCTCGAACAACCCTAACTAACTCGTTAAGAGTAATCTCTGGGGAAAAACTAAATTTTAAGCGAAAATCTGGCCAAGATAAATATATAGCCAACTTTAGATCGTCTAACTCAATTTTTCTCAAAGATAAGTCTTCATCCAAAGTATAAAAATAAGCTTCATTATCATCAATAAATCTATTCGTTGTTAAACATTGATCTGCAGGATACAAGATACTGCCATCACGGAATATCTCGAATATAGGGATATTCCAAGTCCTGTTAATGTAGTCACACAAACTTTTGTAGGGTTTTGTGGTGGATCCCTGCCTACCACACATTCCTCCATTGTTCAGTTCAGTGTAAGCACGAAAACGCTGGCTTTTGTAAGGTAATTTTTTACCAGCGACGATAGAATCATTTGCACTTGCAGCCCAGATAAATGCTGACAGATGCAGAAACGTATTGATGATCTCAAGAGATTTTTCCTTCGGGATTTGAAAGTTAAATTGTACCGAGCATATCCCAGGAACATTTTGAAAGATCCATTCCTTAGCATCCTCCCTAATCATATTTTTCCAAATAACATAGTGGCCTTTCTTAGCAATTAAGTCTTTGAGTTGGGATGAGATTGGTTGGGTTCCATAACCTAAAACTTTAAGATGACTTTTACTAATATTGGGTAATAAAATAGAAAACTTAAAATCACGCCAGTAGTCAATTGCTTCATCTAGAGAAATCACAGGTGCTAGCGCAGATTCAAGAGTACATACGCCAAAATCAGTGCTAATGATTTCAATTCCTCTGCAGGTTTCTCGACTTACACCAACTAAGGCTCCGGTATTTGCATCAATTTTCTTTTCCCATCCCTGCTTCACTAAAGATTGGAACAAGTTTTCGACGTCATCAAAGCTAGCAGCATGGCCGTTAGTATGAACCAACGGCATCTCTACTTCAAGCCCAATTTTTTCGATCCTGTGCCTGCTGTCTACTCTGCTCAAAGCTACCTCTTTCTTTTCACATCAAAAAAACGCCACTTGGAAGGTTAACCCCCCTTCGGGGGGCTAACCCTTGATTCTTCGTGATGAACTATAAAAATGGATTATTTTGAAAGCCTTGTGGAGCAAGGCTTTCAAAATGACCTTCCAAGTCGTGTAAAAAGATGAAGACCCAAGTTTAATTTGGATCTTCATCATCAGTATGTAAGGCATTACCTGCTTAGATCTGAAACCACATTACAATTGCCCAGAACCTACAAGCCTGCTGTTGCTAGTCGCGCTAATCGTAGGCGGCAACTCAAGAATTGATAATTGTGGTGGATAAGTAAAGTAAAACTCCCCATGGCTATGAATAAAATCTAACTGAAAAATGCAGACTGGTTCCGCTTCATGAAAAACAGTGAGTTGAAACACCCTAACATCCAAGCCATCCTCTCGTTCTGTCTCCTTCGACTGTGGAAAATTGCCAGGAAACATTGTGTCAAAATAGATTCCTAGCTTTCCCATTTCTACCAAGAAATAACTGGCAAGCTGTTGACTACTATACCAGTGACCAGGATTAGGAATAACCCCATAGTACTTGCTTGTATACCACCAGTCCATCTGGTGGTAGAGATTTTTACTGACCGAAAAACCATGACTATCCTTAAATTCTGCCCAACCTTTATCCAAACTTGCTTGTAAGGATGGGTGAGCATCTTTGAGCATCCCAAAAAGTTCTTTTGAGGGCATGATGTATTACCTGATACGATTGATAAATACAAAAGTTGACTGATGGTCAGAGTCCAAGATCCTAAGAGCCTTGAGGTCAAGAGTGCCAAACATCTTTCGGAAAGACCTGACGCTTATACTTTTGTGTCCATTTCAGCGAGAGGGTAACCTCAGCCAGGAGACAACCCGCTCGAAGAATTAATCGGGTGTAGGATAGCACGATTACCCCAGCGATTTCAAATTCAAATAGTCACTCGTGGACTGACACAGCTAATTTTATCCAATCGATCTGGACTGTAGAAAAGATTGTAATACCTAACCAACAGACTCTGCAGCACTTTAGTGCTGATTACGAATTTGCACCATTTTAGTTGTGTCAAAGTACTCCTAGTGCAGGGTGGCACACCCGACTTGGAAGGTTATTTTGTTGGTACGAAGAAAAGGGGGTTGGTGCCCCCGAAAGGGGCGCTAATCTTCCAAGTCGTGGGCACAAGTAATGTAGCAGCTAAAAACATAGTTATTCGATCGCGATCGCAGCAGGTTAAAGCGCGATCGCAACAGTTTCATCCGTTACTGCAGCAGTTTCAAAGAAAGGACTACCGTTGCCCTGAATCCTGCTTCAACCTTTCAATGACGTCGGGATAATTTTCCAGATCTTCGAGAGACTTTAATGGAGGATATTTTGTCGCAGTACCTTGTGCCTGTCTTCTATCCACATACGCATAAAACGCCTCATTGTCATCGCTGTGGGTCAGCACATAAGCCCGCAAATCCTTCAGATCCATGGTTTGAAAATCAGGTTGGCTCATTAGTCAAACTCCCATTCTCCATTCGGTTCAATTTCGATCAGAATTTCCTCACCTAGCCAGGAAAATTACATGTCCAGTCCGCTCATCTATACGTACTAAGTAAACTAGCATGTAACATTTCGTTGCCCAGCAAGAGAGGATAAAACATTGATACAACTGTGCAGTCGTTGGCAACTTCTTACCTCTTTTATTGTAAAAATCTCACCTATTCAACCAACTTTATAATCTCTAGCAAATGAGTTATCTTTTCTGGTTACTGAATTAATCTTGCGCGGACAACCAGGGTAACAAACCACTGGAGCTTCCGTTGTTCGACTTCAGCACTGGTTATGCATTGCGATCGATCTGAGCTGACCATTCACTATCGAGTTCAATCACTGTATTGCCATCAACCAGGCTGAATTGCCGACCTGTCACATATTTATTCTCTGGCTCCCTCTCCGCCAATAAATCCGATCGATTTGGATCGTATATACCGTACTTTATAAAATTGTAGCGAGCCTGGGTTAAGCTAATGCCGTGGTTAGGGCCGCCATAAACGGTACTCGCTGTGTCATTGTCTTGACCATCATCCTCCCACCAGCACACCGTACAGATCTCATATTCACCTCTATTTTGAATCGTTCTTCTGCCGCAACAGGGACATGACTGAAGCGACAAAGGTTTGCTGTCTTCAACGGGAATTCCATAGCTAGCAAGACTTGCATTGTTCTGTGCATCCAGCAAGAACTGCACGACCTCTGTATTCCCTGCCGCTGCCGCGATTTCTGCGGCGCAACGCCCTAACGAATCTTTTTGCCATGGATCGGCACCAGCCGCCAACAACACTTTTGCTGTCGCAGCATTACCATGGCTCGCTGCCCAATGCAGGGGGGTCTTTCCATCTAAGCTGACGAGATCGACACGTCCCCCGCTTCGAATCAAAATCGAGACAACATCGCTGTGTCCCCACGCCGCAGCCCCATGCATTGCTGTTTCGCGGATTGAGTCGAGACTGTTTACGTCTATACCCTTGGAGAGTAATTCAATAACCCTGTCCGTGTCTCCATGCCATGCTGCGGCATGAAGATCGGTCTCGGCATGACCGTCAGCAGCAGTTAGCCTTTTCTCTTCGTTGTTCATTGAGATCTAAGAGCTTTCCATTTGCAGTTGGATAAGAAGCGAAAAAGACGATCTCTTCGCGTCGGTTAACTAGCCAACATCATTTGGCCATTGAGGAATATTACCCGTGTCATCATAGAGAGGCATAATCGAGACGGAGACCACCGTTCCGTCACTGACCCAACAAGATAGATTGACCCAGTCCCAAGCATAGTCTTTCCCTGAATCTTCAAAGTCGTCTTCAAGCACGGGCGGACCGAGTCCATCAAAGTCGCTATCGAGAAGTTTTGCCTCGCTCAAACCAACAATACGCGATCCCCTCAACATAGAACATTCGAATGATGTGGCGATCATTCCCAGCCTGTAATCCTCATCTTCTGAGAACGACAGGGACAGTTCCAATACCTCGAATTCCCAAACGTGAGTGTTGATGCCATCCCCGTAGTCAACCTCTCTGATATCCGACGGATCGCCGATCAGATCCCGCACAGAATTCTCTGATAAACCCAGGACAAGAGCACCCAGTCCAATGCCAGGTCTAATGTTATGCTCGATGTTACACACGATTGGCTTTTGAAACTTGCAGCTAGTATTCTAACTGATGGATTCTTAACTCGCAGTACAAAATCTTTGAATTCGCCAGTCTTGGACTATTATTGACGCTTTTTTCCAATGTGTCGTCAACTGCGCGATCGCAGTTCATTAGCGGTGCGATCGTTCCAAATGTGAGCAACGACAGACAGCCAATTTCTGCCAAACCGGGATCGATGTGCTGAGCAAACTCAACTTCAGTATAGTTCACGACTTGGAAGGTTATTTTGAAAGTCGTGCGGAGCACGACTTTCAAAATAACTTTTTTTAGTGCTGGCACGAGGAGGCACTCTCAGTAGTTTAAAGCGCGATCGCAACGATCTTTTAGGCTTCATGCGCTGATTTCGCGCTACGACTTAAGGATGTTCAACGAAGCGATCGATCTGCTTTTGGCCGATCCAGAAGATTGCCCCCGACACCAACAGACAAACACCCGCTACGCCATAGGTCGCAGCTAAGTCGATGACCTGGATTAAGGGTTGCATGACGATTGGTGACAGGAATTGTCCCAAAAAAAGACAAGTGGTCAGTCCCCCCAATGTCCGTCCTCTCAGGTCTGCAGGAACTGTCGTTGTCGTCCACACACTTAAATTGGGAATCAGTACGCCAAGCCCTAAACCCGCCGGGATGAGGGCCAACAAGATGAAGTGATACGTTCCCACCAGGCTAATGCAAATATATCCCGCTCCCATGAGGAGAAAAGCGATTACCAGAATATTGACATAGCTCAATTTCTGTTTGAGTTTGCCGTAGTTCATCGAGGCAATGGCACTACATAGGGTGAGCAGGGCAATGGCGATGCCACTTTGGGAGGCACTGGCTGAAGCCAGTTGTTCCAGATAAAACGGTAACTGGACTGGAATCATGTAAAATACGACTTGCGAGAACAGCGATGAGCCATAGATGAAGACCAGCAAAGGGAACGGCATTTTTGTCGGCACGGCCTCCTCTCCTGGGCGCGGATCGGCTTTAGCCTGAGGGCGGGAAGGCTCATACAGGGTCAGGACAATTGCGGGGAACAGCACCCAGGCAAATAGATAAATCAGAAACGGCAATCGCCAATTGATATCTGCGATCGCACCGCTAACGGACAAAAATACAACGCCACCCAGAGACATGAAGGCAGCCTGAATCCCCATGAAACGAGAGCGGCGTTCGCCTTGATAATAGTCGGCAATCAGCGTCGTCGCACTCACCATACACCCTGCTACCGCCAGACCCAGAATGGCCCGTCCAGCCAGAATGTGAAACAGCGAATCCAGGACGAAACCCGAGCTTCCTGCCAGACCGTAAAGCAAAACCGATCCCATCAATAGAGACTTTCGTCCCAGGGTGTCCGCAAGTTGTCCCGCAACAGGTGCACCCAGAGCAATCGAAAGTGCCGGAGCAGTCAACAGCAATCGAACCCAAAAGGCGGCATTATCCACCTCAGCAAAATAGGTTCCCATGGCCGGCAGAGCAGGCGCCAGGGTAGCCCCAGCCATAACCGTCAACGTACTCGCGAGCAATAAAGTCAGTTTTATTGACCAGGAATCAGCTCTTTGAGCCATGGATTAAACACTCCAATTGGAGCAATAGGTGCGTTCAGGTAGGGTTGAGTCAAGCACAAAGGGATTTTCGTTGCCCTGGGGAGAAGCTGCGACTGCATGACTTCGTTGACGCTCGCTCGCATCAATCGGATCGGCAGCAGACCAACAACAGAGCGTCTCGCGCTGCTGTTCGAAGAAACCAACATCAGCGATATCGCCATAAAGCGTGCGGAAGTAAAATAAGACGCGAGCAATATCTCCTTTTTTAGCGTCTCGAGGTTCAAACTGCCCCGAGGCAAACTCGCTGTACTGCTCGATGGTCTGTCGCCTTGGCTTCGTTTTTCTCTCCCGACTTTTGCGAAACCACTCCATTGTTTGACGATCGGGGATATCAGCAAACGGGTAATTGCTGCGCGTGCTGTTGACCTGCATGCGAACCGGATAAAGATTGTGCAAATCGCTTTTGACTGCACGTGCGCCTTTACTTTGGGGCCAGAGATGTTCGGCATTTATGCCCCTGCGCGTTGCTTCCTGGGTAGAATCGGCCTGCGGATTCACCTGAATCTGATATCCCGTATACAGACCTTCCAGCACTGAGTCGTGATTATCAATAGAGCCATACATCAACGCTCGCGCTGCATCATAGCTGAGCAGTTGCTTCGGGGCAAAGCGAGCCGCTAGATGTTCGATCAGCTGCCGCCCCGTTTCTCCAGGAAAAAGAATGTCTTTAGTGCCAAACGCTTCAGACGATAGGGCTTGCGCCAAGACAACAGCAGCAGGTTGGGCTTGAGCCGCATCAGGGAACAACCAGAATAAGGGAGAGCAGACTATGCCAACCCAAATTGCAACTCCCATTATTGCTATTCGCAGCACTTTGTTAGCAAATTCCATAATTTTTCCAGACCGAGCTTCAGGTCAGGTATTATGCCTAAATCTGTTCATGGTTCATGGTTCATGGCGAATCGCCAATTGCTAACCGCCAATTGCTAATGCTAATTGCTAACCGCTAATTTGCTTCAGAGCTATGGCACTGCCAACTGTTATTTTGCCGGGTTATTTTGCCGGTGCGATCGCATATCGCAACCTCGAAAATTACTTAAAAAACCTCGGTTTCCCTACCGTAACCGTGCCGCTGCGGCGTTGGGATTGGATGCCCACGCTTGGGGGAAAACCAGTTACGCCCATCCTGAAACAACTAGATGAAACAGTCAAACAAGTATTACAACAATACAATACTGCTCGCATTAACTTAATCGGTCATTCTGCAGGAGGATGGATCTCGCGCATTTATTTAGGAGAGCAACCCTATGGAGACCACGGGAAAGTCAAAGAACAACCCCGTTGCTGGGGCGCGCACCCTAAAATTGCCACCCTGTTAACCCTGGGAACACCCCACATGAGTCAAGAACGCTGGACGCGCCAGAACCTCGATTTTGTGAACAACAATTATCCCGGTGCATTTCATCCTAATGTCCGTTACGTTTGCATTGCTGGCAAGTCAATCCACGGTAAACTGAACTGGCAGCATTGGATTACCTATCATAGCTACGAACTGACAGGTGGCCAGGGGAATTGTTGGGGTGATGGCATTACCCCCATTGTGGCCGCCCATCTGGGCGGAGCAAACAATATTGTCCTGGAAGGGGTGCAACATTCTCCTCACCGTGACAGTCTCTGGTATGGTTCGCCAGAAATTGTATCCGCCTGGGTACCGTATCTGGATTAATTGGCAAATGGGGCTTTGCCATCTTGCGGCAGCAGGAATGGCAGATTGGTGCGATTCGCGCCCCTTCCCGGTCCCACCCCCAAAAAGCTGTTCCCATTTCTGTCTCCTGCACCCTGAGCCTCAACGCCACTATCCACTTTCATTGTCACCCCCAGCATGAGTCTCAAAGCAGTTTTATTCGACTTCAACGGCGTCATCGTTAATGACGAAGCCATTCACCAACAGCTTCTCGAGCAAATCCTGCTTGAAGAAAATATCAAGCCCGAACCAGGACAGTTCAAAAAATTTTGTTTGGGCCGCAGCGATCGCGCCTGTCTCGCAGACCTATTTGCCAGTCAGAACCAGCCCTTGACTGAAACCTCCCTCACCGCCCTGATTGACCGTAAAGCGAAAGCCTATCAGCAGCACCTGGAGGAAATCGATCCATTACCTATCTATTCAGGAGTAGAGGACTTAATCTTTCAACTGCGGGCAGCCCACCTGCTGATGGCCGTAGTCAGCGGTTCATTACGAGCCGAGGTAGAACGGGTGCTAGAACGCGCCAAACTGCGTCAGCACTTCAGCGTCATTGTTGCAGGGGATGAAATTGCCGCCAGCAAACCAGAACCCGATGGCTATCTTCTGGCAGTGCAACGGTTGAACCAGGTCAAACCTTTACTGAACCTGACATCCTCAGACTGTCTAGCAATCGAAGATTCATTCCCAGGCATCGAAGCGGCGAAGCGTGCAGGTATACCCGTCGTTGGAGTGGCCAACACCTATCCCTTTCATATGCTGCAAAGACAAGCCAACTGGACAATCGATTATCTCACCGATCTCGAACTCGATCGGGTGCGACAGTTTTTTGAATGACCAACACCTTGGTCTCTCGGTTCGCGATTTTTCTGAGCCAATAGGACATCCCAATTCAATTCATTTCACGACCTGGAAGGTTAGCGCTCCCTTCGGGGATTTCTTCGTGCCAGAACGAAAAAACAGGTTATTTTGGCAGCCTTGCTCCTCAAGGCTGCCAAGATAACCTTACCAAATTGTGTCTATTTGCGATGTTTCTCCACGCGGTTTGGAACCTCGCATCTTCCCGATGGCAGCAGATCGCCCACAAGGGGTGCCCCTACGAAAATTTCTATTCCTGCGGGCACGATTCGCGGTAACTTGTAGGGGGCAGCACAAGGCCGACCCTGGATCTATCGGGTCAGCTCGAACAGTATTAGCCCGAGTAGAAACTACACCCTCAATAATCCTTATCTCTATCCCTATCACCTGCCTATTAACTGGCTTGCAATGACGTTACCTTCCCTGAATTTTGGTCCGTATAGCGTTTAGACAACGCACTGCGAGGCAAAACCCGCAACACCTCTGAGATGGTCGTAATGCCGTGGGTGACCTTATGAATCGCTGCAACCCGAAACGAATCAAAGCCGATTTCGTTCAGATAACGTATCATTTGCGGCATTGTCCCCTCATAAATCAACTGGCGAATCATATCGTCAGCATCAATCAACTCCACCACAGCCTCTCGTCCCAGATAGCCAGAGTTGAAGCAACGAGAACAGCCCTTACCCCGACGCCAATTGCTGGCGTTGCTCGTTTCCCAGGTCAGGCCCAGTGCCCGCAAATCTGACTCCTTGGGTTTATACGGTTCTGCACAATGAGGACAAATACGACGCACTAGTCGCTGGGCAACAATCCCCAGCATCGCATCGCTAATCAGCCCTGGATCGGGGCCAATATCTTTCAGACGAGGCACCGCACCAATTGCATCATTCGTGTGCAAAGTCGTGAAAACCAGGTGCCCTGTCAGCGCCGCTCGCACTGCTGTCTCTGCTGTTTCGGGATCGCGAATTTCTCCCACCATAATAATGTCAGGATCCTGGCGCAAGATAGCCCGCAGTCCTGCTGCAAAGGTCATTCCTGCCAATTCGTTGACCTGGGTTTGGGTAATTCGGGGCAGGATATATTCCACCGGATCTTCCACTGTGACAACATTAACATGCTCCGTCGCAACACTCTGCAAACTTGTGTACAGGGTACTGGTCTTCCCAGAACCAGTGGGGCCTGTAAAAATGATCATTCCCTGGGGTTGTTCCAACCAGGCTTTATAGATGGCTAATGTTTTTTCGGTAAACCCTAAATCTTCAATGCAAGTGAAGGGGTTTTCTCGGGGGAGCAAGCGAATCACAGCCTTTTCTTCTATCCCCATGCGTCCGCCGACACAAGGAAGCGTACTGACACGCATGTCCATGCCCAATTCATCCTCAGCGCCTGCAGCATAGCGTTCGCCAATCCGACCATCTTGAGGACGCCGACTTTCTGCAATATCAATGTTGGCCATTACTTTGAGGGTGACTACCACACGACGGCTGACTTCTTGGGGCAACGTGGTGATATCCCGCAAAATACCATCAATGCGATAGCGGACTCGCAATCCTTCTTGAGTCGGTTCGAGATGGATGTCGCTAGCGCGGTTCCGCAATGCACCCGATATCAGAGTTTTGACCCGACCAATCTGGTCGGCGGCCTTTGACAGGTAGAGTTCTGTAACTTCACTGATGTTTTCTTGTTCTCTTTCACCTGTAAGGGGGTTGATCAGTGGATCGGAGCTAATCCGGTTGGGATCTTGTTGTCTGCTGTGGTGCCAGTTCGTATAGCTGCTATCTGAGATGGGAATAACTTTGATATTCGTAAAGGTGCAATTGCTCAATGATTGAATTGACTCTGTAGAGAGCTTGATGGGACTGCCGAGATAGAAACAATTGCGCCACAATAATAGGGGAACCAGGGGAGGGAGCAAACTTCTGTCTGGGAATTCGCGGAAGAAGCGGTAGCTAACCTCGCGATCGAGCAAAGAGAGATTGACATTACCTTTCTCGTCTATCAAAAGTTTCAGGGCTTGCTCGCAGGTAATCTCTTGATTTCTCAGCTGTTGCCAGGCAGAGCCTGTTTTTAGCAAGGTTTGCATGGTCTTTCCTAAAAGTTGGTTAAGAGCGATCGGCTTGAAACTGCAGCCCTCTACCATTTTGAAATCTGGCGTTTTGCCAGGAGAAAAACACGTATCTCAAAATGGCCAGAGTCCAGCACTGTAAATAACCCAATTATGGGCAAGGAACTGGCAATTTAGTAAATATAACCAGGCTAGCGACCCGAAATCTCGATTGGCAAGGGTGTATTAACGTAGTCGTTCTGAACTTTGACAAGGGTTAAATTGCTGGATTCTTGCGGCTCTAAAGTCTCTGAATTATCTGCAGGATATAGGAGCTCAGAACTTCATTCCCTTTTCGTGGCAATGTAGCTGATTGTACTACTTCTCCCCCGAAAGTCTTACATAGCCCATTGTGGGCCTATTATAATAGCGATCTTTTGAGCGCTTATCCCAATAGAGACTTTAAACATTTGTTCCTATGGGATGCTGTTAAGATCGGTCAATTATGCCTAATGACATTCTTTGGTTCGATCGAGGATATCCTAAAGCTAGCCTGATTGTACCCATCAAAAACTGAGTCTCTAAAACCAGAGTGCTTCTAGAAATCGCAAAAAATACAGGGGAAAGCCAAATATGCAAAAAGTACTGTTTATTTTGGGGGAAATGAGCGATGATGACATCGATTGGATGATTGAATCGGGAACAAGAGAACCCGTTGCTGCTGGAGATATCCTCATCCATGAGGGGAACCCCATTGATGCTATATACATTCTCCTGGAAGGAAAGCTGAATGTTTCTGTTGCAGCGCTTGATGACAAAGTGATCGCTCATTTGTTGAGCGGTGAAGTAGTGGGAGAAATGTCTTTTGTTGATGCTCGCCCTCCCTCTGCAACTGTGACTGCTTTGGAAGATTCCTATGTATTTTCCATTCCCCGCCCGCGATTGTCTGAGAAGCTTCGATACGATCCAGGCTTTGCTTCCCGGTTTTATAGAGCTCTAGCGATTTTCTTGTCTAAGCGTCTGCGCGTGACGGTCAGCCAGCTGGGATATGGGGATAATGAGCCTGGGGAACAGACTATACTGGCAGAAGAAGATCCTGAAGCTCAGGAGAGCGCAGTGCTGGCCAGAGCCAGGTTTGATTGGCTGCTCCGGCGGTTAAAAAGTGCGTCAATCCCGAGTTAGATCCTTTCAAGTTCTGCATGATGAGCAATTAGATCTGCATCAGATCTATGAAATCCCAGGAGCAGACTGCAAAAAATAGAACGCCCCGATCGGCGCTGCAAAGGCTGCTGACGAGAGTTGGGTTGATGTGCTGGGTGTTGTTATTGGGTCTGGTCGTAGCCCTCTATTTTTTACATCGAAAGAGTTTAATTAATGTTTGGCAATTGCCGTTGAAACCCGTTGCTGCGATTTTGGGTGGGGGGAGACTGGGATGTTTGCTGCTGGGACCGTGTATATCTCCCTCATGCGCTACGCTAGCGCTTTAGTGGATCCCTAGCGTAGCCATGCCGTCAGGCTATTGATCGAAGGTCTATATGCATTCTACGACTTATGCAAATCTTAACTGTGCAGAGTATATGGTAGTCCTATAGGTTTAATGATTTTCGAGCGTGCGGGTGGAACCCGCACGCTCGAAAATCATTACTTGTTTGCCCCTACCCAGAGTATATACCATGGAAAAAGCGAGTTTGCGACGTCAGTTGTTGCGCGCGCGTCAGGCGCTGACGGTAGGTGAATGGAGAGAAAAGAGCGATCGCATTTGCCAGCACATTCAACAGTTCGATCTCTACCGTCACGCTCGAACCGTGCTGGCCTATCGCAGTTTCCGCCAGGAACCCGACCTGGAACCCTTATTCTCTGATGAGTGTTTGGGGGAACATATTTGGGGATTCCCTCGCTGTGTTGACAAATCATTAGTGTGGCATCGCTGGAGCCAGGGTGCCCTCATGCAAACGGGAGCCTATGGCATCCTGGAGCCGCATCCAGATTGGCCTGAAGTGGACTCAGAGACAGTCGATTTAATTCTGGTGCCTGCCGTGGTTTGCGATGCTCGTGGTTATCGCCTGGGCTATGGCGGCGGATTTTATGACCGCATGCTCAGTTTGCCCATCTGGCAATCTAAACCCACAGTAGGCATTGTATTTGAGTTTGCCTATCTGCCCGAACTCCCGGTTGAATCGTGGGATCGGAAATTGACTGGTGTGTGTACAGAGGCTGGCTTATTAATGATTAATGGTTGATGTCTCATTGTTCATGGTTAGTTATTAGTGATTGATAGTTGATGTCTCATTGCTCATTATTGATGATTAATAGTTGATGGCTGGTTGTTTATTGTTCATTGTTGATGGTTAATGGTTGAGGGTTGGTTGTTTATTGCTTATGGCTGTTTTTTAAGGGTTGAGGGTTGAGGGTTGACTTGGAATGGGCAGAAAGCGTCTATGTTTGGGCAAGGAACACTAGGACGCTCGACTTTGACATTGCGTTTGCCCACAGATGGACAATGCCAGCCGCAAGGTGGCCCCACGCCTGATGCCACTGCCCTGCAAGGCTTGCTGGTTTGCGAACAGTGTTTGCCTGAGAGACTATCCTATGCACGGTTATAATCTGGACTGTTGTAGTGGGCTGACACGCCTAAAATAATGCTTTAGAATTTCCATAATTCTTCTGTTTTGATGGTCACTGCCCACCCTACCTAATACACCAAATGAGCTATGTCAGTCCAGTAGTGGTATGACACACCTAAAATTGTGTAAATGCGTAGTTGGCACTTTAGTGCTGCCGAGGTCTATCGAGTCAGGATGATAGCCTTTTCGAGAGCCTAACTCTATTGCACCAAATGAGCTATGTCAGTCCAATAGTGGTATGACACACCTAAAATTGTGTAAATGCGTAGTTGGCACTTTAGTGCTGCCGAGGTCTATCGAGTCAGGATTACAGCCTTTTCGATAACCCCACTCTATTGCATTAAATTAATCGTGTCAGACCAGTAGGGTGTGTTAGGCGATAGCCGTAACGCACCGTTGATATACTGTAATTCCCCCCTTTTTAAATGGGGGTTAGGGAGGATCCAATACTTCTAAACGCTTAGAATAAACCTGTGCTTGACGGGTGATGGCTATGGATCGCGAGTACCTGGAAGAACAGCAGCGCGAGGATTACAAGCTGCTGAAGGCGTTGGAAAAAGAGCGCCGTTTTGCTAGCGATCCCAAACAACGGGCAAAACTTGAACAGGAGATTCAAGCGCTGCAGGAACAAATTCGCAGGCGAGAGGCAGAACTGGACTCCTCAGCCCCCCAAGAACCGCTGCAGATTGATGCTGCCGCCCTGAAAACCTATGCCGCCAGGTACCAGAGTCGCTACGGCTTGCTCAAGCTCCTGGGCATGCCCCAGGCCGTCCAGCTGGAAGACATCTACACCAAAGTGCGCTTCCTGGACGACCTCAGCATCCGGCGCTTCCAGTCCATTGAGGCGATGGAGGAAACATACCGGCAAGGACAGCACCGACAATTTCAGCGCGGTCGGCCTAGGCGTGCTGAAGATGGCATCGCTGTCGCCAACGCGCATCAATATCTAATGGTGCTGGGCGGGCCAGGGGCGGGGAAGTCCACCTTTCTGCGACGATTGGGATTAGAAGCCCTGAAAGGGGAAAGCGGTCAATTTCAGCATCCGTGCCTCCCGGTGATGCTGGAGTTGAAGCAGTTTGCAGGAGAGGTGAACCTCGTCCAGGCCATTGCCAGAGCCTTTGCAGATTTCGGCCTTTCCCCCTCAGAAGCCTTTGCCACCCAAGCACTAGAGCAAGGTAAGTTGCTGGTGCTGCTGGATGGGCTGGATGAGGTGCCCAGGGAGCGCTTTAATGTGGTCGTCGACGCAATTCAGGCGTTTGCGGTGCGCTACGACCAGAACCGCTTTGTGGCCTCCTGTCGTATTGCCGCCTATCGCAGTGGCTTCCAGCGCTTCAGAGACATTGAACTGGCTGATTTTGAGGATGACCAGATTCAGCAGTTTATTCACAACTGGTTTAGTTCCGAGCTGGACAGGCAGTCGGGTATAGCTGAGAAATGCTGGCAATTGTTGAATCAGGCCAGTCACGAAGCCGCCAAGGAGCTGGCCCAGACACCGCTGTTATTGACCTTTATTTGCCTGGTGTACGACCGCTCGCAAGAGCTGCCCCAACAACGCAGCACCCTGTATAAAAATGCGCTGGACATTTTGTTGAAAGAATGGGCGGCAGAGAAACGGGTCACGCAGGATGCGATCTACCAGGGACTGAATACCGAACTGGAAAAAGTGTTGCTGTCTGAAATTGCCTATCAAGGCTTTGCCCACGATCGGCTGTTCTTTCAACCGCAAGAACTGGTTGACCAGATTCAAACCTTCCTGTCAGATACCGTTGACAATCCCAAGTATTTGGATGGCAAAGCAGTACTGGATGCCATTGCTGTACAACAGGGCATTTTAGTCGAACGGGCAGAGGATGTCTTTTCGTTCTCCCATCTGACGTTACAGGAATATTTGACTGCCCTCTATGCCAGCCAGGATTCAGAACAGATCGCAGCCCTGGTGAGCGACCATCTGACCGAGCAACGCTGGCGCGAAGTGTTTCTGTTGGTTGCTGGGATCGTCCGCAGCGCCGATCGGTTGTTGCTGCAAATGGAGAAGACAGCCCAGCACCTCATTAGCACACCAACCCTACAAGTACTTCTGAGCTGGACAGATCAGGTCACAACAGTCTCAGAAGGAGGCTATTCTCTCGTAGGTAAGCGCGCTGCGGTTATCTATTTTGCACTCAGACTCGCCCGTATCAGTGTCGTTTCCAACTTCAGCTGCTATGCTGGTGCCAAAGCTCTCCACGTCCTCGACCGCGACCTTGCCAACACGCTTGCCGTCGATCTCCCCCACGACCTTGTCCACGCCCTCGCCGACGCCGTCGATGCTGCCGTCGACAACAACGCCATGGCCTTCAGAAGTGCCCTCGCCAACGCCCGCACCTTCGAAGGGCTAAAAATTCTCAAAGACGGTATTCTGTCAATGCTGATCGACGGACTAGAGGTACTTCAAGCTGGAATACCAGACTATGAACAGCCGAAAAAGTTATGGCGCTCCTGGATGATGGATGTGTTCCAGCTCAAGCGTGAATGGCTTGATTTATCTGAGGACGAAGACAACGCCCTCGCAAACTATCTTTACGCCTGCGACCTGATGGTGCGCTGCAAAGAAGCGGCTGTGCGCGTTTCTCGCACCACCTGGATGCAGATCGAGGGGCGCATGCTGCGGCCAGACCAGTTTGGATTTTAGATTGGCGATTTTGGCTTGAAGAAAGTTCGTAGGATGGGTCAAGGGGCTATGCCCGTGGCCATCAGGAGAGTCTGTGATGGGCACGCTTTGCTTTGCCCATCCTACGGCGTCATTTTCCACCAAGGGAAGAGGGGCACAACCGGAAGCCAATGCCCTTTCCAACTCCCTCTACGCCTGCGAGCTGATGGTGCGCTGCAAGGAAGCTGCTGTGTGCGTTTCTCGCAGCACCTGGGAGCAGATCGAGGGGCGAATGCTGCGGCCAACGCAGGAGTCATCCCAGTTTGGATTTTAGATTGGCGATTTTGGCTTGAAGAACGCCAGTAGGATGTCCCTATGATGAAAAAGGAAGTGCGGTGAGGCAAGCATCCCGTAAGCTTGGATAGTCCAAAACATCAAGCGAGGGAGACTGGTATGAAACTCACCACGCAATCAAGATCGTATATTTGGACAAACCATTTATGTCAGCATTGATGTGCATAAACGCACCTATTCGAGGATTACCCGCGTCAAACAAACAGCAGTGAAGCGCTGGGCAACGGCTGCTGAGCCAGAGAAACTGGCCCAACAATTGAACAAAATGTTTCCAGGAGGAGCGATTCATAGTGCCTATGAAGCAGGATTTTCAGGCTTTGGCTTGCACCGGGTTTTGTGCAGTTGGGGAATTGAGGGCATCGTTGTCAGGCTGCTGCGATTGAGGTTGTGGCCAACAGTCGGGTGAAGACGAATAAACGCGATGCTGGCAAAATTGCTGAGCAACTAGAGGCGGGTCGTCTGCGGGGGATTCACATCCCATCCCAAGCGCAAGAGGAAGTACGGCTGGGCAGTCGTACCTGTCATCAATTGGTGCGTCAGCGAAGCCGGAAACTGGTGCGTCAGCGAAGCCGGAGTCAGAATTGTATTCGCATGAAAGCCCATCAGTTTGGACTGATCGCTCCGGAGGATCGGGAAAAATGAGTCACCGATTCGTCTCAGAGCTTTTGCAGCAGAGCGAGAGTGAAGAGTTTCACTACACAGTGATGGTTCATCAGCGAGTGTGGCAGGCGTTATAGTTCTGCTGTGACTGTGTCTTTTGCCCAGGTGAGCGTTTGAGTGACGACTACGTTAGGATGTGGATGGCACAGCACCCCGAAAACAGCGAAAAAGGAAAAGGTGGCGCTGTTACGACAGCGACTACGCATGACTGGTTGTTGCCCGGGTACACGACAAGAGAGTAGATGAAGAGTGGTTGTTAAAAAATCGTGATGTTCCGTTTAGCTGATGGGGAGTATGATGAGAGCTTTATTAGCTTTTGTAAGAATTGTTGTGCCTATACTTGACTTTTTCCATGACTGGGCACGGGCACTTGCCTATTCTATGGCTTAAACCGAACAGTATTGATCCAGAACCTGACTTGCTACAACAGGTTCTTTGTCAAGTGACTGAAGCTCTGGGGAATCAGCATCACCTGACGCCGCAGCCAATTCAAGCGCAGGTTGAGGAACTGAGCGCACTGCTGGGAAAACAGGGGAGTGACATTATTTATCATCTGGCAGCGTGGCTCAACGGTCTGGGGTTAAAACTTACTGTTACCGTCGCCACTCCATCGCAAAACCTAACGAGAGAAGGCAACCGCTCTGCAGAACTTGTTATTGACTAATTGTTGGCTAAACTCTGCCGAATGCTTTACTCAATCTCATCCGGGTCAATCCCCAACTCTAGCAGTCGTTCTACCAGCTTTTTAGCCTGATTCTCAGCTTGTTCTGCGTGCGATTCAGCTTACTCTGCGTGCGATTCAGCCTGCTCTGCTCGTTGCCGTTCCCATTCCTTTTGCTGACGTTCCTACAACCGTTGTACCATGTTGGGATAGTAGATGAGGATGTTGGGGGCAGTTTGGAGGAGGGGTGTTATGGCTCCGGCTCCAGTCAGGGTTGTTTACAGGATACTCGATAATTATTGGGTTTGAGGAAATGGCTACCGTTGTGTCCAGGTCTTGCCCAGTCTTGCCATAACCAAACGAATAGTGTTGTAGCTCAACCAGGAACTTTAATCTTCCATGGGTTTCATCGGTTTCTCTTTGAAGCTATCATTCCCCCGTCCGTAGGAATCTGCAACTGCCCCTGTTTGCTCGTGGATTCTCCCTAGTGATGCGAGCAGACAAACACAGACAGTCTTAATTGCTCCTGTTCGCTCGTTAATTCTTGCCTGCGCAAGAATAACAGCTTAACGGAGTCAACCTTTTTTCAGACATTGCTTCCCCTATCAGTGGTCTGTTTGAAATCACGTATATGGCAGGTTGAACTTTCGCAAAAGTTGCGTACGATTGCTCTGGTTATTGGCAACCCAACCCGCTTAGCCTGGAAACAAGAAAACTTTAGTTGCTGTAATAGGCTATTGCAGGTAGGGGGAAATGTACGCTTCTCAAGTTTGTCTGGCAGGTGAAACCTCTTTATACGACTGTTGGCCCTCTGATGGCTTGATCGAAACCTTCGATCGAGCAGTCACCACGGGACAGGTCACAGCCGATGATCGGGCTGTTTTGCTATCCAGTTTATTCAAGCCTCACTTACAAGAAGAAGAATTACGCCTGATCGATCGCCTCTATTGGTTAGTGCGTCAGGGACAGGTAAAAATCATTCACGAGTCTTCCCTAGATGACAAATATAAAGATCTCAAACCCCGATTAGATAGAGAGTCGCGGTTGCAGAGACTCATTGCGCTTCTATCGTTGTAAAGGCGATCGCAACCGTTGCGATAATAGCAAATAAGTCAGAATTTTTGAGTGGGGGAGGTCAAACCTGTGTGCTCGGAATTTTGGCGTTTGTATAGCAGTAGTCATATCGCTTCGGACACAATCGAGAGCGCGCTTCGTGCGCTCTCGGTTGTGTCTGTCCTAGCGTAGTATATGAATGCTGTCCCTTCTGCCTTCTGCCTCCTACCCTATGCCTTCTGCCTCCTACCCTATGCCTTCTGCCTCCCTTAAATTCCATGACTTTTGCCAATCACCCAATGACGACGGAAAAAGCGGGCCAGATCGGTTTCCTGCAATGATAAGTAAATAGGGCGACCGTGGGGACAGGTACGAGGATTGCGGGTTTGCTGCCATTGGTCGATCAAAGTTTGCATTTCAGGTTTGTTCAGGGGCGTACCATTGCGAATAGCACTGCGACAGGCAGTTGCGACTTGGGCTGCTTTCAGGTCACCTCCAAGGCTCAGTTCGAGCAATGCATCCGAGCAATCATCGCGTTGTGCTAGCAGCGCGGGTGCTGTGCGTACAGCCCAGAGCTGTTCGCCAAAGAGGTCTACCGTCAACTCCAGTCGCTGTAATTGTTCCAGTTGGGCAGTTGAGAGCTGATTCAGAATGATGGGTGGGTTGAGGGGGACCAGCTGCCATCGATCGCACAATTGTTCGTAGAGGACTCGCTCATGGGCAATATGCTGCTCCACCAGCCAGAGTCCAGCAGGATGCTCCACCAGGATATACAGGTTATGCACCTGAGCAATGGCTTTCAGGGGGAGGGTTCTGATTCGGTCTGTTTCCAAATTGGCTTCGGCCCCAGCTGTAGGGGTAGAGCGACTGACGTGGTAATTTTCTCCCGCTTCAGCAGTTTTGAGCAGCTGACCCAATCGCTGAGACTGCTTTGTCTCAGACAAGTGGATTGAGCTGAAACGGAGCGTTTGCTCAATGGCTTGAGCAATTTGCTCCTGCCAGTCGCTCAAACAATGAAGATAAATTTCGCTTTTGGCTGGGTGACGATTCCAATCAATCCACTCTGGCGGCAGGTGGAGATGAAGAAAACAAATCGGGTAGCGATCGCGGGGCAGCGTCCGTCGAAATCCCTTTAAAATAGCTTGTTCTAATTCTGGTACCCGTACTAAACGGCCATTGACTGCCACCTTGACCCAGTCGGGACGACGACGATGACAGCGGTCGGGCAGACCGAGCAACAGGTAGAGGGTGCAGAGTGCGGGGTGCAGGGTGCGAGTCTCGGGGGGTATAATACCTGAGGGGTATGATACCTGAGGGGTGTGAGGCCGTGAGATATTGGGCGTGGGGTGTGAGTCTTGAGGGGTATGAGTCTTGATGGATGTGATACCTGAGGGGTGTGAGTCTCGAGGGGTGTGATACCTGAGGGGTGTGGAGCATGGGTAGGGGAGAATAGAGTTGGGCAATTCTCCGGTTGTCCCAGATTCGATTGCAAATTGCTCGTTACTGATTGTTGATAGCTCTAGCTGCAGTTCTTGCAGGTCGCTAAAGCGTAATTGGCGCAGAATCTGGGGCAAAATTTGTTGCGCGGTTTCTCCTGGACTGAGGGCAAACCAAAGCCGATCGTCTCGCTGGACTTGCCAGGTCACATTGGGATAGCAGAGAGCCATATGTTGAATGGCCAGTTGAACAGCTCGCAATTGTTGGGCAGGAGAGGGCAACCCTTGACGACGCATGGGCCAAATTTTGAAGAGATTGGCAGCAGTGACAATAGTACCCGCTGCGATCGCAACCGCTTGCGTCTGGAGCGGCTCGCCCCGATCGTTATAGATGATCTGCCATCCTTCGTTTGCCAGTGGTGTTTCTGGGAAATGGGGATCGGCGCGTTGGCGAAGCTGCTCTGTAAGCGCATCACGTTCGCTCGCCAGGTTCAGGCGACTGCAGATCTCTAGCTCCGATAGCTGGGCCAGACTATGCAACGCTTCGCCGCGAAATCCCAAACTGGAAATTTTCCAGAGATCGTCGCGATCGCAGATTTTGCTGGTGGTATGAGGCAATGCCGCTCTACGCAGGTCATCTAGTCCCATACCACAACCATTATCTGCTACCCGTACTCTCCATTGGCCAGGCCATACCGCAATAGCAATGCGAGTAGCCCCCGCATCCAGAGCATTTTCCACCAATTCCCGTACCACTGCAGCTAGGGAGTCAATTACCTCTCCCGCAGCAATGAGATGAACAACCTCTGTCGATAAAGTTCGGATAGAACTGTCAGATGACATGGCTCTAGTTTAGGGGAAGTAGAGCGGAAAACAAGGTTTGGGCAGGGCAAATCAACCCGGATTTTTGAACATATAGATAGAACCCGCGCCCTCAAAAATCCCGATCGGTTGGGGACTCATAAGAAGTAAAGGTGTCAGAACTAAAGCCACTCAACAGAAACATAACAGCATTTGAATGGCGCTATCGTATCCCTTTCCACAGGTTCGATCTAATTTACCTCTGTATGTTCATTACGATCCTTATATACATAATTTGGAAGATTATCACCCCGACAGGGGGCACTAACCCCTATTTTTTCGCACTAACACCCGAAAAGAAGTTATTTTGAAAGCCTTGCTTCACAAAACTTTCCCAATCACCCTACAGGTCGTATATAGGACAAGGCTTAACCTATACGTAAACAAAGATAATAAATTGTAATCTTTTATGTCTACAATTGAATAAACTTTGCACAGTCAGGCTTGGGACAAGGGGTGTGATTCGAAGACAATACGCGCAGCGATCCAGGTCACAATGCAACGGCAAGAAAGTTGGTTTAGTGGAGCCAGGGTACATATACTTGGAGGATTAGGATTTAGGCGCAGTCTAAACCCAGAATTTTCCCTGAAAAATTCTGAAACAGATTGACTTTTGAGCGCTTTTCAACAAAATTTCCAGGCCAACCATCCCGGTTCTATGGGGTTATCTCCATGACGATGTAGGTGAATAGATGAGCCTCATCTATTCCGTCTTAAGGAGTTTTCTTGCTCGCACCACTACGACTTCTCAATAGACGTCATTAGATATAAGTTGGGTGAAGCAAATCTGTGGGCATCTTTCCTGATAGATAAACCTTGAAGGTAAAGTTTTCCAAGCAATTGCCAGCCTTTTCGAGATTTCAAGTCAGACTTCAAATCCTCGTAATTTTAAACTTTCTCTACCCATACTCGCGGGCAATCTAAAATGTGGTTAACCCTGTAATAGACAGTCTGGCCAGGATACGAATTTTCTCTTAAAGCACAAGGGGAAAGTTGGCCTGCAATCTGATAAAATGCTGTAACGTAATTAACAGTGGGACAGCGCTTTCGAGGTTTGCAACAATGGAACCCTATCCTTCTCTTAGCCCCGATCCCCAAGATCCAACTGCTCGCCCCTTCCAAGAAAAGCAGTCTGAGCAAGGGATGGCCCAGACAGGAGTAGAGCGCAGTTGGTATAACTTTCAAGAGATGGATATTCAGTTTTTTTCTCTGGAACGCAGGTATAGTATTTTGGCCACTCACAAGCAGGTTAAGGATAATCTTGTTACTGGGGCCGTTGATTGGTTCGACAATACCCCTCTTTTTTCTCAGCAACAGCAGGCTCCAGCCATTCCCTACAACCTCCACCCCCAAACAGGAACGACTCCTGCCTTTACAGGCGGAACAGCTGCTTTCGAGCAGAGCTGGCAGGAACTAAGCGAACCTGCTCAGATGTTGGGTTGTTTGCTCTCATTGTTTGCCCCGAAACCAATTCCCTGGGCTTTAGCAGAGCAGGTTGCTTTTCTCTCTAATATCACCTCTAGGGATCCAGAACAACAAAAGCAGCTATCCTCCCATTCCCTCACTTCTCCATCCTTCCCGCTTCCTGCTAGTCCAGAGATGCTAGAAGATCTCCGCGATCGAGAATTGCGACGCTCCCATCTGCTACATAGTACCGGTGAGGGAACTTATCAACTGCATCCGACATTGCGGCAATTCTTTGCCGCTAAACTAGCAGCATCGGATTGGTCAGAAGCACTAAAATCTGCCTATTGCAGCACCATGGCAGCCATCGCGCGAACAATCCCTTGTGACGCAACGCGCGAGCAGATTGAGACCGTGCTCCCAGCTATGTCTCATGCAGAAGAAGCTGCCACCTCGCTACAATCATGGTTGCGCGATGAAGAATTAGTCTGGCCATACACCGGGTTAGCTCGGTTCTGGCAAGCTCAAGACTCCTTCACTCGGACGGAATTCTGGTATAAGGAATGTCTGTCAGCCGTTCAGGAACGGTTGGGAGAAGAGGATCTTGCGACTGCTGGGAGTCTCAACAATTTAGCAGAATTCTATTATTTCCAAGGTCGCACTGAGGAAGCGGAGCCTCTGTTCTGGCAAGCCCTTGCGATTTGCCGTCGGGTGTTGGGAGAAGAAAACCTTTCTACTGCCGAGAATCTCAATAATCTGGCAGAGTTCTATTCTTCTCAGGGTCGGGCTGAGGAAGCGGAACCCCTTTTTTGTCAGGCTCTGGACATTCGCTGCCGGGTCTTGGGAGAAGAACATCCTGACACCGCTCTCAGTCTGAACAATCTGGCAGAGTTATATCGTTCTCAGGGGCGGGTCGAGGAGGCAGAACCGCTATTTCTAAGAGCCCTCGCTATCCATCGTCAGGTACTGGGAGAAGATCACCCTGATACGGCCCTCAGTTTGAACAATCTGGCAGCACTGTATCGCTCCCAGGGTCGGATTGAAGAAGCAGAAGTCCTGATTCGTCAGGCCCTTGATATTCAGCGTTGGGGGGCAGGCCTGTCAAATCCTGATATTGCCCTCAGCCTCAATAATCTGGCGGCGTTATATCACGATCAGGGCCGCAGCCAGGAAGCAGAATCCCTGTTTCTGGAAGCGCTTGACATGACACGCAACCTATCAGGTGGAGAGCATCCAAATACTGCCCTCAGTCTCAATAATCTGGCAGCTTTATATAAAGACCAGGGGCGTATCCAGGAAGCAGAACCATTATTTCTGAAAGCGCTTGAAATTACCCGTTGGACAGTGGGGGATGACCATCCCGATACGGCTGGTAGTTTGAATAATCTGGCGGCTTTATATAACGATCAGGGGCGTACTCAGGAAGCGGAACCGCTTTTCCTGGAAGCACTTGAAATCACGCGCCGGATTTTGGGAGAAGATCATCCTGATACAGCTGGCAGCTTGAATAATCTGGCGACGTTGTACAACAACCAGGGGCGTACTCAGGAAGCAGAGTCGTTTTACAAGCAGGCGTTGGATATTCAGCGTCGACTTTTGGGAGAAGATCATCCTGACATTGCCTTCAGTCTGAACAATCTGGCAGCGTTGTATACGAATCAGGGGCGCACTCAGGAAGCAGAAACGCTTTATCAGCAAGCCCTTTACATCCGTCGTCGTTTTTTTGGGGAAACACATCCCGACACTGCCCTGAGTTTGAATAATCTGGCCATGCTGTATCGTTCTCAGGGACGGCTTGAAAAGGCAAAACCGTTGTTTCAGAAGGCATTACAAATCTGCGAGCATCGTTTAGGTAAATCGCATCCCACTACTGTTACAGTGCGCCTCAACCTGGTTTTGATGAAGAAGCGAGAGGAGGAGAACCAGGACAGTGGTTTGTTCGGTAAGTTGCGGCGTTGGACAGGGAAAGGATAATTTTCTTTGCTCTCTTTATTGGACTTTGGACAACGTACAGGCTCAGCCCCAACAAGATATAGGAAATGGGAGGATGATGAAAAGTTGAAAACAATCCTCAATCATTCCCCTGCTCTAAAATGCCTGAACTGAATAGCAAAAATCAATTCCAGCGTTTCCGTGAGGATGTCTATAATAGCTTTGAGCACCGTGCAGACACGGCAATGGAACTGTTAGATGCCCTCAGCAGTAATCAGTCTGCCCGTAGCGTGGTGGAATTAAGTCTCAATCCCTGGTTTCGACGAGAATACAGTGCGCTTTACAAAGCCATTGAGGAATGCTTTTCCCCAGTCTCATCGGCAGTAACTGACAAGCTTTCGGAGGAGGATAAAACCGGGCTATTGTCAGTGATTGCCCAAGCCGTGCCCGCGCCAGAGCAACAGCCATGCTACTTGTTTGGCCTGGATGCGACGCCCCAACCGCGCCCCTTCGCCCCCACCTTGGCTGAGCGGGGTATGGTGTATCAACCGACGCCAGTGAGCAGCAACAAACCGATTACGATTGGGCACAGCTATGCGATGTTAGCGGCCTTGCCAGAGCGGGAGCACGAAGATGCCCCTTGGACGATTCCATTGAGTATGGAGCGCGTGGGCAGCGAGCAAACGAGTATCGAAGTGGGTCATGGGCAACTGTCACAGCTGTTGAAACACCAAACGCTGCAGTGGGCCGACTCGTTGTGCGTTCTGGATGTGGATAGTAGCTATGGGGTCAAAGGGTTCCTCAGTCCCCTGCAAGCCTATGAGAGTCTGGTGGTGATTGCCCGCGTGCGCAGTAATCGAGTGTTCTAGCACTTGCCTGTGTCGGAGTCTGGCCCCCTGTGCCGGGGACATCCCACCGGGTATGGCGAGCGCTTTGACCTCAAAGATGAGAGCAGCTGGGGTATCCCCAATGATGTGGTTCACACCCAATACCAAAGCCAGCGAGGACGCCAGATTGCGGTGACCATCACTGCCTGGCACAACCTGCTGATGCGAGGGGGCAAACTCAGACACCTCGCCCTCGCATCCAAGTGGTCAAAAAGGGAAAATCAAGCCAGACAAAGGTTGAAGATGCAGCCTAATGGGTCGTCAACCTTTGAATTTATGGTCTTATACTTGCTCCCACAGAGGGGGGAGACGATTTTTATTGTCCAAAGTCCAATAAGAAAGTAGGTGTTCCCAGATCGATGAGCTATGGCTTGGACGGAGTCATATCAGCTTTCTATGCAAAAAGAATTCGAGGAAAAGAGTTAATAGAACTCTGGCGTCACGCAGAACCTCGAAAAATTAGCAAGTACGACTACCTGGTATCAGCAAGTGCAAGCAGTACTTCTCTCGTTGGCGGAGATGCAAGCAGTATCGATTACGAAGAGATCGATCTCTGGGAAGTGTTGATTGAGAAACCCAAAAATACGATCATTATTCCTGTGACTGGCGACTCTATGGTGGGGATTGGCATCTACCCTGGTGACGGGTTGATTGTTGAGCAAATTAATCTTCCATACCAAAACTCTGAAGAGGAAGATATTGTTGTCGTTGCCGTCGATGACGAAACGTTGGTTAAACAGTTCAGAAGAGAACAGGGGGAGATCGTTTTGGTTTCAGAAAATGAAAACCACGCGCCCATCCGGCGATCTGAAGGATCGATCTACATCACGGGCATTGTTAAAACTGCAATTCGTCGAAACTTGTAAACTATACTGAGCAGCGTGAAACCTGACTTCCTGCACTGACCCAGCAAATTTGATGCAATGGGAATCTGGAAATTTGATTCCGTTTCGCTCCTGTTTATAAGATTGAATCCCGTTTTGTGGCATAATGGGAAAGTACTCATCTGGCAACAACAAACTATGAGCACAGACCGACTCGATCGCATCGAAGCCATTCTGGAGCGTTCTATCGCCACCCACGAGCGTGAGATGGCTGAGATGCGCGCCAAAACGGACGCGAACTATGAAAGCAATCAGCGCGAGATGGCTGAGATGCGGGCCAACAGTCAGTGCGAGATGGCTGAGATGCGGGCCAACAGTCAGCGCGAGATGGCTGAGATGCGGGCCAACAGTCAGCATGAGATGGCTGAGATGCGGGCTGAGTTAAATTCAACAATGAATAGGCTGGGCCAGCGGATCGATAATTTGAGTCAGACGGTTGGTGCCCTGGTACAGGTGGTTGAAGTGCATCAGCGCAACCATGAGATCCATCAACGTAATTTTGATGCTGTCATGACTGAAATTCGAGGGCTGAGAACGGAAAGCCAGCGAATCCTGGAGCATTTATTCGGGTCTCAAGGCAATCAAACTTGAGCGTAACAACGATTCTCTGCTGCCGTGATTCTGTTTATAAGATTGAATTTCATTTTGCGGCACAATGGAGAAACACCTATCTGGCAACAACAAACTATGAGCACAGACCGACTCGATCGCATCGAAGCTATTCTGGAGCGTTCCATCGCCACCCACGAACGTGAGATGGCAGAGATGCGCGCCAAAACGAACGCGAACTATGAAAGCAATCTGCGCGAAATGGCGGAGATGCGCGCCACCATGAACGCAAACCATGAAAACAATCTGCGCGAAATGGCGGAGATGCGCAGTACTCATAAAAGCGAGATGGCTGAGATGCGGGCTGAGTTAAATTCAACGATGAATAGGCTGGGTCAGCGAGTTGATAACTTGAGTCAGACAGTTAGCGCATTGGTACAGGTGGTTGAAGTTCATCAACGCAACTTCGATGCCATCATCGCAGAAATGCGAGGGATAAGAACTGAAAACCAGCGTATCCTGGAGCATCTATTTGGGGCTCAAGGCAATCAAACTTGACGGACGAAGCAAAAACCCCCCAGTCCAAGGACAAGGGGATTCCGCTGCTTGAGTTCACCGCGACGCCGTTTTACCTCAGTTTTTGACCTGGAATCATCCAGGTGGGCACTCAGGGTTCAGTTTTAAGTTTCCAGGTACAAGCCTGGTTTACTGCCACCAACGCGACTGGGTTCCCGTTTTCTTAAAGTCATAGATCATAAAACTTTATTGGCAGTCACCAACGCCACAGCAAAACTCACCTTTCCATTCTAGCGATCGTTTTCCGTTTGCGATCGCAACTTCTACCTAATTTCATCAATCAAAAATCAAACATCCATAAAACCTTCTTATCATCAGGGATCGATAATGCCTAACACGACTTAGAAGGTGATTTTGAAAATCACCTAACCCCTGAAGATACAGGGATTAGCGTCTCCTTCGGGGGCGCTAACCTGCCAAATTGTGTCTTAACAAATTGCTCAATTGCAGAAGATGAAGCGAATTTGTTCTGAATTTGGCAAGGCTGAGCCGATCGATCGGGTCGCCATCGGGAGAAAACTACGCAAGATCGGTTTGTCTTAATTGACAATTCAGGACCCGATCGGGATCCAAACTGAAGTCCAACCGGAAGAACTCTACCTCATTATGCAAATTGTAAATTTTGGACTTAAACCTGGTTGTACCAGATGCTTTCAATCTGGCGGGCATCTGCCAGGGCCTGGTCTCTGGGAGAGAGGGGGCCAGGGCCTGGCTGGACAACCGTGACATGACCTAACTTGCGTCCGGGACGCGATTCTGTTTTACCGTACCAGTGGACAAAGGCATGGGGAACCTGGGCCAGCTGCCCTCGTTTATCAAGATAATCAGAGGTTGTTTGCTCGTAACCCAGGAGATTGACCATGACCGCGCCTTGGCAACAAAGCTTGGGGTTGCCCAGGGGAAGGTCGCAAACAGCGCGTAGATGTTGTTCAAATTGGGAGGTCTGACAAGCATCAAGACTGAAATGGCCAGAATTGTGAGTACGGGGTGCGATTTCGTTGACCAGTACTTTGCCAGTTGCGGTCAAGAATAGCTCGACACCAAACAAGCCGACAACATCCAGGTTTTCGAGCAAGGAGCGGATAATGGCCTCAATTTGGCTGGTGATGGCGCTATTGACTGTGGCAGGCACCAAAACGCGCCGACAGATCTGATCCTCTTGTTGGGTTTCCACAATTGGATAGAGGGCAATTTCGCCTGTGGCTGCCCGCGCTGCGATCGCAGCCAGTTCTCGTTCAAAGGGAACAAACTCCTCAATGAGCAACGGTTGCGCCCCCAGCTGCTGCCAGGCATGGTGCAACATGGCTTTATTCTTCAGAATAACCGTCCCCTGGCCGTCATAGCCATGTCGACGGGTTTTCAACACCAGCGGAAAGTCCAGCTCAGCGTGCTGGAGGAGTGCCATTGCTGCTGCTACATTGGTGCCCTCCTCTGTGGCGGCAAAGCGAGGGGTAGGCAAACCCAATGCTTGCAAATAACACCGTTGGCGATACTTATCCAGCAAAGGAGCCAGTGCTGATAGTCGGGGACGAAAGCAAACGCCCTGCTGCTCCAACGCCGTCAGAGCCTCCAGATCGATAAACTCATTCTCAAAAGTAATGCGATCGCAGCGTGCTGCCAACCGTGCCGTCGCAGTGCTATCCGCAATCGACGCCAGAACAGCTGCCGCCGCTGTTCTGACAGCTGGATCTGTTGGTTGGGGCGTTTGCACTAGCAGCTCAATCCCCAACTTTTGCGCGGCCAACCCCATCATCCAGGCCAGCTGACCGCCACCAATGACTCCAACTCGCTTCATGATGCCTCACTTATCTCTTCGCGACTGAAAAGCCAGACCAATGCTGCTGCCAGATCCATCTCGCAACGGAATCCCCGACTCGCTTACACCAACCCTAGCTTGCAAGGATTCACGATAATAGTGCCTCTATCCTATTGATGCAAGCGCCTTTTAACGGAGAACTGACCCACTCGTGCAACTGGCTAATACCAATTTGACTTGGGAACACAGGCAATAACTTAACAGAACGCTTGCTGGACAAACGTTTCCCCAATCCAAAAGCGCCAATCTAAAATCCAAAATGGGATAACTTTGCAACCGTCCTCTATTCCCATATAGTGGAAGGGCAGACAAAAGTTAAAAAAATTGTGAAAGCGATTACCCTCCTTGGCTCAACGGGTTCGATTGGCACCCAAACCCTGGACATCGCGGCCCAATATCCCGATCGGTTCCGGCTTGTAGGACTCGCCGCCGGACGCAATGTAGCGATGCTGGCCCAGCAGATTCGTCAGTTCCGGCCCGCGATCGCAGCCATCGCCGACGCCACCAAACTACCCGATCTGCAAACTGCTATCGCCGACCTCGACCCCCAACCGATCCTGGTGGCAGGCGAAGCAGGCGTCGTCGAAGTTGCCCGTTACGGCGATGCTGAAGCCGTAGTCACCGGTATTGTTGGCTGTGCCGGACTCCTGCCCACTCTCGCCGCTATTGAAGCCGGTAAAGACATTGCCCTGGCTAACAAAGAAACCCTGATTGCAGGCGGCCCCGTCGTCGTTCCTCTGATCGAAAAACACGGTGTCAAACTCCTGCCCGCTGACTCAGAACATTCCGCCATATTCCAGTGTCTGCAAGGTGTTCCCGATGGTGGCCTACGACGCATCCTCCTCACCGCTTCCGGCGGCGCATTCCGCGACTGGCCCGTCGAAAAACTCGCCCAGGTCAAAGTCGCCGACGCCATCAAACATCCCAACTGGTCCATGGGTCGCAAAATTACCGTCGACTCTGCCACCCTGATGAACAAAGGACTGGAAGTGATCGAAGCCCACTATCTCTTCGGCCTCGACTACGACCGTATCGACATCGTCATCCATCCCCAAAGCATTATCCATTCCCTGATCGAACTCCAGGATACCTCCATGCTAGCCCAACTCGGCTGGCCCGACATGCGCCTGCCCCTACTCTACGCCCTCTCCTGGCCAGAACGCATTTACACCGACTGGGAACCCCTCGACCTGGTCAAATCTGGCGACCTCACCTTCAAACACCCCGACCATGAAAAATATCCCTGCATGAATCTCGCCTACGCCGTCGGACGCGCCGGAGGATCCATGCCCGCTGTCCTCAACGCTGCCAACGAGAAAGCCGTCGCCTTATTCCTGGAGGAAAAAATCCATTTCCTGGATATCCCCCGTCTGATCGAAAAAGTTTGCGATCGCCATCGCAACGACCATTGCACCCACCCCTCTCTAGACGATATCCTGGCCGCCGATGCCTGGGCGAGGCAAGCCGTACTGGATGCCAGCAAACCCGTAGCAGCCTCCGATCGTCTGGTCTCAATCTCCCGCTGAATCGCAACAAACATTGCCAACTAAACCCACTTCTGCTTTCCTCGATCCACTCCTCCAACTCCTGGTTATCAGAGCCAGGAACGAAGATTTTGAGACTACAGCCTCTTGATGGCTGCGAGTAGCACTATTGGACTGAATCTGATCGAATCGTACAAACCTTAGCTCCAGTGATATTGCTCTTGGACAAGGTATTCTGGAAAGTCGCAAAGAGGCTCAATTGAATGCAACATCTCGGCAGGCACCAAAATCTGGATCGTTAGCCGCTATCGTTCGAAGTTTTAAATCAGTCACCAGCCGTAAGATTGGTCAATTTCGAGAGTCTCCCAATCGTCCCATCTGGCAACGGAACTTTTATGAACATATCATCCGCAATGAAGCGGCGTTGCACCAGATTCGGCATTATATCCAAACAAATCCTCAGTCCTGGCAGGACGATCGCTTGCACCCTCAAAATTCAGGATGGCATAACCGAAGTTCGTAGAACAGTAACGATCGCTTGCCTTCGGAGCAGTTTTTAGGGTCTGGATAGAGCAGAAAGATGGACAACAAAGAATAAGTTTAGGATTGGTTGACGTTTTTCAGGCGAGAAGGGATAAAGCGATCGAACCATTTCTCTAAGTATTTGCGGTTGGTTTTTTGTTCAGCTGCATCAGTGGTGTCAACGGGATGAGGCATCAACCCTTGCAAGGCGGCAGTGGTGACACAGAACATGGATTTTTGGAAGCTCTGGCAAATTTTCACGCGCAGATCGGTTTCGCCGCGAGGTTGGGTGCGATAGAGGGCCAGTAAGTAGTCGGGCAGAAAGTGGCGCATGTCTTGCATCAACAGGGTCGGGGGAATGCCGGAACCGCCGATGGGTAAGGGGTCGGCGTAAAGGGCACCGTAGGCAAACATGCCCTGGTCGAGGGGGATTTGTTGGGCTTGGGCGTTATAGGAGACGGTGCCGAGGAAGGGGGTGCCGCGAAAGAAGACGGCTTCAACGTAAGGGACGGCGGTGTCAGGGAGGAAGGTGAGGCCAACAGATTTAGGAATAATGTCGTAGGTCTGGCCGCGAATCTCGACGGCGTAGGTGATGGGACGACCAGCGTCGGCAACGAGTCCGGCCAGAATATGGGCGACGACTTCGTCAATGGATTGAATTTCTTTGCGGTCGTAGCGGTCGGAAAGGTCGATAAAGATGTCGCTCATGACGCGCCAGAATTGGCCCAGGCCGCTGTAGTAGGCGGACATGCGAACCTGTTCCATAAGGAAGTTGGGGAAGAGGGTGTGTAGAGGACGCAGCAGGGGATTGTATTTGATTTTGGCTTTGATGGCGGCTTGCGATCGCGCCTCAAACTCTTCTGTATCTAAATAGGCATCCAGTCCACCGCCACCGTGCCAGAGCATGGCGCGCATGCAATACTCTGCATATTCAAAGTTGATCCGATCGTGCCACCAATAGCGCAGCAGCTTTCCCAGGGAAATTTCGCCATTGAAATACTTGAAGAAGGGAAATTGTATCAAAAATTGATGGTCTGCGATATAAATCAAATTTTTGGAATATTCATCCAGGACAACGCCGTAACTTTTGAGGATGCCGACAACCTCCATCAGATTTTCTGCAGAATGGGGTAAGAGGGAACCTCCCGCTTCCAGACGATGAATGTACTTTGCCAGGGGATGTTTGGAAGGGGGAAGGGAAGTCGCAAGCATGGTCTTAGCATTCCTTTGGAAAATAGACAGCGTTACTTGGGGGCTTGAACTTTCAACAGTCAAGGCAAATTTTAAGGCAAACCTTCGTTATAGATCTGAGATATCTGTCTCTTTCAGAGAAGACAAAGACAGAGAAGAAGGAGAAGATGCTGTCAAAGGGGCAGGGGTTGAGAGGGATGGATTGAACAGGGGTGGATTGAGCCTGGCTGTTATGGACTGGGGGGCCATCACAGTGATGGTGGGTTCGCTCCAGCGAATCAACCAGGCGGGTTGGATGCCGAAGATGACGATTGCTACGGTGAGAATGAGGGCGGGGGCGCGATCGCGCCACTGCACAACGGGCAAATTCTCAGCGATCGCCGACAAGCGACCAAAGAAGGCCCGATTTGCCAGCAACAGAAAATAAACCACAGTCAAAATCGTCCCAAACATCGAGAGTAAGGTTTGCACTGGGAAGACCTGGAAACTACCCCGATAGACAATAAATTCAGCAATGAAGCCAATCGTGCCTGGAATCCCTGCGCTGGCCATCACGCCCATAATCAGCAAGGTGCCAATCAGCGGCAATCCCCGCTCTGGATTCAGCAACCCTTTAAGGATCGTCATATCGCGGGTGCCCGTTTTGGCATAAATCACCCCTACCAACAAAAACATCAACCCCGAAATTGCGCCATGACTGAGCATCTGCAACAATGCTCCCATCAGACTTAAGGGTGTGGCTGCTGCCAGGGCCAGCAAAATATAGCCCATGTGGCCAACAGAACTGTAGGCCACCATTTTTTTCATGTCCTTCTGAGCAATGGCATTGAAGCAGCCATACAAGATACTGACGACGGCCCAACTGGCGAGCCAGGGCGACAAAAATTGCCAGGCATCTGGGAATAAACCAAAGCCAAAGCGAAACAACCCATAGGTGCCTAGCTTCAGCAATACGCCCGCTAAAAGCACTGAAATGGGGGCAGACGCCTCAACATGGGCATCCGGCAACCAGGTATGGAAGGGAACCAGCGGGATCTTAATGCCAAAGCCAACCAGCAACAGCCCCAATAATAGAATTTGTTGCCCCAACGGTAATACGTGATTGACGAGAGCTTCGTAGTCAAAGTCAAACGAGCCGCTCAGAAATCCCAAGCCAAAACAAGCGGCCAGAACCAGCGCTCCAGAGATTGCCGTATAAATCAGGAACTTAGTGGCAGCATACCCTCGTCGCGGTCCGCCCCAGATAGCAATCAATAGATAAAGCGGAATCAGTTCCAGTTCATAAAATAGGAAAAAGAGTAAAAAATTCTCAGACAGGAAAGCGCCTGCTACCCCAGCATTAATGATCGAAACCAACGCGTAGTAAAGGCGAGGACGACGGATAGCGGGTGACGTGCTGTAGAGTGCTACCCAAGTCAGCAACGCATTTAACACGATTAGGGGTAAGGTGAGACCATCAACACCCAGGTGGTAGTTTAATCCCAATTCTTTTATCCAGGGAAGGTATTCCTGGAATTGCTCGCCCGTGTTCCCCACGATAAACTGACTGCCGAGCCAGAGGCTCCAGCCCAAACTAACCGCAGCAATGGTGAGCGCGATCGCACGTGCCCGTTTCTCCAGAGATTGGGGAAGGAACCCAACCAGTATGGCACCGAACATTGGAATCCAAATCAGAGGGCTGAGCATGGTAGTGAGGGAATAGGGAATGGGAAACGAGAGGGAACGGGGAACAGGGAATGGGCAATGAGAGGGAACAGGGAACAGGGAATGGGGAACGGAAGGAAATCGGGAATGGAGAAAAAGCGGCAATCGTTAAGAGAGGGAAACTCAAGGGGAGTTTGTCTATGGGATTGAACTCCCCATCAAGAAATTGACAATCTCGCCGACACTGTTCCAGTTCATCCAGAGGCCAAAAAAGGTAATGGCGAACAAAATAACCAGGGCATAGATTTGGGTCTGCCCTGTGACGTTGTACTTCAAACTTTCAGCACTGAAAATCGTTCCCAGTCCAGTCAGGTTGACGACTCCATCGACGACATAACGATCGAACCAGGCACTGAAACGCGAAATCAAGGCAACGCCACTCACCAATGTCACGTGATAAATCTGATCGATATAGAAATCATAGGCAAGCAGATCCTGTACAAATCGCAATTGCGCCTGTAAGGGCCTAGCCCACATGCGATATAAATAAATGCGTCCGCCAACGATACAGCCTATCAATCCTGAAATTACCAATAATCCGACTGCACCCCAATTGATGTAATCCAGATCGGGCAACAGGGATAGATGTTGCATCATTAAAGGCAGCAGTAATGTAAACAGGGTTAAGGCGACCATTGGCACTGCCATCGGCCAGGCAACCTCCGGAGCTCGACGGGTTTTGGGTTGCGGTTGTCCCAGAAATAACAGGCGAAAGACACGCACTAAGTTAATGGCTGTCAGGCAATTGACCAATAACAAAACTACGACCAACCATTGATGCTGGAACCAAAACGCATTAATTCCCTGTCGCAAGGCCCAGAATCCCCCAAAAGGCAATAAACCAATCAGACCGACTGCACCGACGATGTAAGCTGCTAAGGTGGCAGGCATGCGCGTTCCCAGACCTCCCATTTCGGTCAAGTCCTGACTGTTTGTATTGAGGATCACTGAGCCAATGCTCATAAACAGCAGGGCTTTGGCAATGGCGTGGGTGAAAAGCAACAGCAGGGCGAACCCGGTCCACTGCATGCCAACAGCAATAAACACCAACCCCATATAGGCGCTAGTGGAGTGGGATAGGGCTCGCTTCATATCAACCTGAGCCAGGGCTACCAGGGAGGCCCCGATGGCTGTCATTGTTCCCAGCACCACTAGTGTTGTGAGTGCCACTGGAGACAGCACCAGAATCGGTTGCAGTTTAATCAACACATAGGTACCGCAACCGACCAAAATCGAGTTCCGCATCACTGAGGCTGGATTAGGGGCTTCCATTGATTCATCCAACCAGAGATGCAACGGAAACTGGGCACAATTTCCTGTGGGGCCTGCGATCAATGCCAGCCCTAAGAGTGTTGCGGCTATAGGAGATAGATGAGCTGTTTCAACCCAGTCATAAAGATCGGGAAAATGCAAGCTACCGGCTAAGGTTGCCAGGGCAACCACAGCCATCAACAAAAACAAATCTCCTACCCGCTTGGTTAAGAATGCATCTCGGGCGGCAGTGACAACCAGGGGTTGAGCATACCAGAATCCAACTAGAAGATAGGTTGATAAGGTGAGAATCTCTAGCAGCCCGTAGGTGAGGAACAGCGAATCGCTGATGGCAATGCCGCTCATGGCACTTTCAAAGAATCCCATTGAAGCCAGAAAGCGCGCCAGAGCCCAATCCTTTTCCATATATCCCAACGCGAACAGCTGCGCCAACAAACTCATGCCAGTGACCAACTCCATGGCACCAACGCTGACGGAGGAAATATTGAGAGCAAAGGAGATCTCTAAATCGGCGGCATGAAACCAGGGGAAAATCAGCTGCTGAGGCTCGCCATTTAGGGTGGCACTGAAGAGAAGCGAGCCATGAACAACGGCCAAAGTAGTCATTAACAAGTTGACATAAGCTGCAGGGCGTGGCCCGGTGCGGCGAATCAACCCGGTTGACCAGGGCAACGTTAAGATCGCGCCGAGTAGTCCATAAAAGGGTATCCACCAACTAGTTTGTAGAAGGAGCTGATTCATCGCAAATGTCCTTGAAGCTGCTTCGGTATCCTGCTTGTTTTGACGATTGCCATCTTTGAACCTTGATAACGCTTCGGCGATTGGATCGGTATTTTTTAAATATCTCTAAACCAAGCAGTTTGAGAAACAATTCGAAGCCGAAAATGGTTTAATTATCAGAGATTGTAAGGATTGCTAAAGTCAAGTTTCTGTGGATTAAAGGTTCCTGTAAAACTATTTTCTTGATTCCCGTTTATTAACAGAAGAAAATCTGAGATTACAGCAGATTTCATCGCTATTAATTCTTCTCTGTATAAGCATTTCTTCCATTCGGCAAAGGGGACGATTGTTCTTATTGTTCCTGCTATTTGATGATTTACTCCAATAGATTCAGGCAATAAAGCAAATCCTATCACCCTTATTATCAGAGCCAATATGTCAGGAATAAACGGGGAATTGCATAATCGCTGAGTTAATTCTTGGCTGTTGAAATCGCAAAAAATATCTGCCTGCGGTTGCCCCAAACCCCGACCAAACTTCCGACAATACTTGACTAATACAGGAATCGGGCTCCTTTGTCGATGCGATCGCAAAGGGAAAAATTGCGATCGCAGCTAAACCTAATTAAGGAATTATAAATCCTAGTTAATTAATCGTGAACAATTGTAATACTAGCGGGTGTAGCTGCTCGCAACATTGTTAATTAAGCTTTACTAATATATGTGATTTGAGATCATCATTTTGACTTATATTGTCAAATGAGAGGGACTCGCCCTATGCTTTCTCTAGACAGTACTCTATGTCTTCTCTGCTAGCTTCGAGAGGCCATCCGCCTTTCTGAAGGCAAAGGTAATCATTATTGCGTTCAACCTTTTTAGCAAAGCTATTCGTACTGGTAATTCCACTTGATTCAGGAGATAAACAATGCCAATTGCAGTCGGTATGGTTGAGACATTAGGCTTCCCCGCCGTTGTAGAGGCAGCAGACGCAATGGTCAAAGCTGCCCGAGTCACCCTGGTCGGCTATGAAAAAATCGGTAGCGGTCGCGTGACCGTCATTGTCCGGGGGGACGTATCAGAAGTGCAGGCTTCGGTTGCCGCTGGAATTGAGTCTGTAAAACGCGTTAATGGCGGGCAAGTGTTGTCTACGCACATCATCGCCCGTCCGCACGAAAACCTTGAATATGTGTTGCCTATGAGCTACACCGAGGCCGTCGAGCAATTCCGAACGTAGCCAGAATTTTGGTGATGAACAGGCAGCAGCAACGACCTTTCTTGCTGTTAGATCGAGAGCAGGGAAACCAATTTGCAATCCAGAAATTAAGCTAATGCAAATTGCTCAAGTTCGCGGAACAGTAGTCAGTACTCAGAAAGATCCGAGCCTCCACGGCACTAAATTTCTCTTGTTGCAATGGGTCAATGAGAGGGGAGAACTTTTGCCAGAATATGAGGTCGCTGCTGATTGTGTTGGCGCGGGGGTAGACGAATGGGTGCTTGTAAGCCGGGGCAGTGCTGCTCGTCAGATTGCTGGCAAAGAAAATCGCCCCCTGGATGCCCTGGTCATTGGCATTATTGACACTGTTACTGTTGAAAATTCCCTGCTCTACAGCAAAAGAGAGTCCTATCGTTAGTCACCCTCTACCAACCGTCTTAGCAATCCGTTGAGTTGTGAACTGTTGGCAGCGAGTGGCTAAAGGTTACGGCCAATCGAACGATAGGGGGTTCGAACGTTCCCCCTACCGCGCAACAACTTAACACCAGAGCAATGTATTGCTATTTCAGTTAGGAGAGATTCAGCTATGGCAGTCCGCGGTTATGCGGCCCCTCCAACCCCTTGGTCTAGAAATCTGGCCCAACCCACGATCCACGAGACAGCCTATGTCCATTCTTTCTCCAACATTATTGGAGATGTGTGGATTGGCCCTAATGTCCTGGTTGCTCCAGGCACGTCTATCCGTGCTGATGAGGGGACCCCTTTCCATATCGGAGCAAGTACGAATATTCAAGATGGTGTTGTGATTCACGGCCTGGAACATGGGCGCGTCGTTGGTGATGACCAGCAGTCTTACTCTGTCTGGATCGGCAACCATGCGTCCATTACTCATAAAGCCCTGATCCATGGCCCTGCCTATATTGGAGATAATTGTTTTATTGGCTTCCGCTCGACTGTTTTCAATGCCAGGGTGGGAGAGGGTTGCATTGTGATGATGCATGTTCTGATCCAGGATGTGGAAATCCCAGCCGGCAAATATGTGCCATCTGGATCGATTATCACCAACCAACAACAGGCCGATCGCCTGCCAGATGTGCAAGCAGGAGATGTCAAGTTTGCAACTCATGTAGTTGGGGTTAATGACGCATTGCGATCGGGATATCGTTGTGCAGAGGATAAAGTTTGCATTACTAATGTTCGAGACGAGCCAGTAATGCCCAACGGATCTTCTTCTTATGGGAATGGCAAGCACAATGGAAAGAGCAGTTTTAGCAATTGGAGCAGTCAGGAGTCAACGATGAGTTTGAGTCTCGAGGCCACACAACAAGTGCGTCAGCTGATAGCTGGTGGGTACCGAATTGGTACTGAACATGTGGACAAGCGCCGCTTCCAGACCAATTCCTGGCGGAGTTGTGCGCCAATTCAGTCGACCAGCGAGTCAGAGGTGTTTGCTGCTTTGGAGGCTTGTCTGGCTGAGCATCAGGGCGAATATGTACGCTTGTTTGGTATCGATCCGAAGGCCAAGCAACGGGTTGCAGAAACTATCATTCAACGCCCCGGTGACAAGCCCGTTCAATTGTCTCAGACATCCAGATCGGTGTCTTATTCAGCACCTGGAGCTGGGGGAGGCTTCCAAAGTTCTACTACTACCTATGGTTATAGCGGGGGCGGGCGCTTAGCTCCTGAAGTAGCCCAGCAGGTGAAACAGCTATTGAGCCAGGGGTATCGCTTGGGTACTGAATATGCCGACAAGCGTCGTTATCAGACCAGTTCCTGGCGTATTGGCCCTTCTATCCAATCCCAAAATAGTGCGACTGCGATCGCAGATCTGGAAGCCCTGCTCGCAGAACATGTCGGCGACTACGTCCGTTTAATCGGCATCGACTCCAATAGCAAGCGCCGGGTACTCGAAGCCATTATTCAACGGCCCGACGGTAAGCCCGTGACCTTAGGTACAGCTGTGTCTCAGCCTGCAGCTGCTTCTCTGGATCGTGCGTCTACTGCTGGCTCCAGTGTCAATGGAGCATTGGAGCTGGATGTGGCCCAGCAAGTGCAGCGATTGCTCAATCAGGGATATCGCCTGGGCACTGAATATGCCGACAAGCGTCGCTATCAGACCAGCTCCTGGCGCATTGGCCCTTCCATCCAGGCCCAAAGCAGTTCTGCAGCAATGGCAGCTTTAGAAGCGCTGATGGCCGAACACCAGGGCGAGTATGTTCGGTTGATTGGGGTCGATCCAAATAGCAAACAGCGGGTATTGGAAACCATTATTCAACGGCCCAATGGTCAGCGTCCCAGCAGTACAGCTCGCTCAGCAAGCAGCAGCTTCCAGCCGACCAGCTTTAGTAATGGCAGTCAGAATGGTCAATCTTCTACCTATGGCCAGGCGACCAGCAGCCGTTTGAGTGCTGAAGTCTTGCAGCAGGTTCGCCAGCTCTTGAGCCAGAATTATCGTATTGGTACCGAATATGCCGACAAGCGCCGCTATCAGACCAGTTCCTGGAAGAATGGGCCTTCTATCCATACCACTCGCGAGGCAGATGCGATCGCAACTCTGGAAGCCTTTCTCGGAGAACATCGCGGCGAATACGTCCGGATCATCGGGGTCGATCCAAAGGCCAAACGTCGCGTCTCAGAAACGATCGTTCAAAAACCCTGACACTGATTCAGGTTAAAAGATCTGAAAGTTGGAAGGTTTGCATATTTGAGGCAAGTCAACTTTTCAACCTTCCAACCTTTCAACTTTCTAACTCTAGTTGTAGACTCTATGACCTCCCTAGCCCCCCTGCACCCTCCAGAAATCTCCCAAGCCTACGTTCGGGGAGATGTGACCGTCCATCCAACAGCGGCCATTGCTCCTGGGGTGCTGCTTCAAGCCGAGGCAGGTAGCCAGATTGCCATTTCATCAGGAGTTTGCATTGGCATGGGATCGATTCTCCATGCCTACCAGGGTAAAATTGAAATTGGAGAGAGTGCAAATCTTGGAGCAGGAGTGCTGGTTGTGGGTCAGGTTCAAATCGGAGCCTTAGCCTGCATCGGCTCATCTTCCACTCTATTCAACACCTCCATCCAACCGGCTCAGATGGTCCCCCCCGGTTCCTTGATCGGCGACACCAGTCGGCAGGTCAGCTTAGACACTAAATTAGACGCTAAACTGGAAACCAGTTCAGAGCCTGGGCCATCCATTGCAGACACAACTGTTGTGCCTGCTGCCCCCGCCTCTACTCCACCTGAATCTCAAGAGCCATCCGAAACTGCTGCTCAGCCTTCTGATGCAGCCAACCATACCACCAATGTTCATGTTTATGGCCAAGCCTATTTAAATCAACTTCTGGTGACTCTGCTGCCCCATCGCCAGGCCCTGGAGCAACCGCTACCAGACCAGCCCTCTCCTCCCAATGACTCTTAATCCAGTCACCCAGTACGTTCCTGCGGAAGTTACAGATGACGGAATCCTACCACACCCCTATTCCCCAAGAACGGCTGAGTCGGCTAGAAAGCCTGAAAGAGGCTGCATTGGGTCTTGTCTCCACCCAGAGTTTCCCCGCCATTGTGGGGACAGCTGATATGATGCTGAAATCAGCAGGCGTCACCCTCGTCGGTTACGAAAAGATCGGTAACGGTTCCTGCACGGCCGTCATCCGCGGCAGAACCGCAGATGTCCGCCTTGCTGTTCAGGCCGGGGTTGAGACCGCCGAGAAATTTGGCCAGGAAGTCTCTTCCACCATTATTCCTCGTCCTTTACCCAATCTAGATGCTGTTTTGCCCATTGGCCACCGCTTAGCAGAATTGGCCCAGGACAACCGTCGCAGCCGCCTGACCAATCAAGCAGTCGGCTTGCTCGAAACCCGCGGCTTTCCTGCCATGGTGGGTGCTGCTGATGCCATGCTCAAATCTGCCAATGTGCAAATGGCTGCTTACGAAACCACGGGTGCTGGCCTGTGTACTGCCATTATTCGCGGTTCTGTTGCTGATGTGGTCGTTGCTGTAGAAATCGGTATGCAAGAGGCCGATCGTATTGGCGAACTGCACGCGGTTATGGTCATTCCACGTCCCCTGGAAGATCTGGAAGAAACGCTGCCCACAGCCAGTTGTTGGCTCGAACAACGTCCTGAACCCTTGCCGTTGCTCATCCCCCTCAAAGCCAGACAAAAGCAGAAAGAATTACTGGAACTCCCCGCACCTGCTGAGCAACCGTTAACACTGCAACAAGCGGAGCCGGAACCGCTTGACCTGGCCGAGCAGCAACAGCAGCAACCAAAGTCCTTGGAACAAGAGCAACCCCCCCTTGATTTGGAGGAGGCAGCCGTCCTGGAAGTGGCAGAGCAGGAGCCAGAAGCGATTGAACTGCCAGATTTGAAGGAATTGCCCAAACCCAATGACGATCTCTAAGCCGGACAATGCGAGGCAAGCTTTACACAGCTTCGGTTGGTTGGCATTTCCATCCTATTGCTGTTTTATCAACTTGAGGTAACTGAGGGGAAATGCCCACCCTAATACCATTCGGTTCAAGATAGCAGACTCAATCACTTTACGAAACATAGACCTGCAGGCGCACAACATTGCCATACGCCTGCGCGAGAAATTAATCCTCAGTTCTAAACCGAACAATATTGCGGCTCACCCTATCCTTCTTCATTAAGCACCTTCAACCCAAATGGCGGACTGTTTGATTAGGAGAAAATTTCACTCCATCTAGCTTATAGCCTTGCTATTTACTCTCATAGGACTATATCAAGCCCCAATGTTGTTTTTTTGTCTACGCGCATCAATGCGATTCAACAATAGAGGAGTAGTATACAAGTCAGGATGTTTAAGCATGTGGGTAGAATCTGCACGCTCAAATATCTTTATCGCACGACTTGGAAGGTTATTTTGAAAGTCTTGTTCCGCAAGGCTTTCAAAATAACTCATTTTTCCGTTCTGGCACAAAGAAATGGGGTTTAGCTCCTCCTAAGGGGGCGCTAAACTTCCAAGTTGGGTTTATCAATTGAGAGCTATCAGTGGTAGAGGCAAAAAGCAGCAATGCAGAATGTAGATTTTGCGATTCAATTTCCAGACCCTGAAAGTGTGGTTAACTTACCCATTGAGGACGAATATGTTTGGGTAATTCAGGATGGCACAAAACGCAAGGTTTTGATACACGACTATGCTGAGTTGTACCGCACTCCTTATCTATACGATCGTGTGATGGAAAAGTTACAGACTCGAACCCATACTATGGTACCGGCTTTACTGGTCAAACACTTCACCCAAATGGGCGGTACAGTTACAGATATGGTTGTGCTAGACATTGCTGCGGGGAGTGGGCTAACCGGCAAGGCTTTAGCCGATTTGGGTGTCGAGTCCATAACGGGACTTGACATTCTTCCAGAAGCTGCTGCCGTTGCTCAGCACCAGTATCCTGGGCTTTACAAGCAATACTATGCTGAAGATTTGACCTGTTTAAGCGATGCGACCTATGAGGCTTTAAGCAATCAAAGGTTTAACTGTCTAATTTGTTGTGCGGCACTCAGTGGCGGTCGTCTTCCTGCTGCGGCGATGGATACAGCACTCGACCTGCTCGCTGCCGATGGATGTGTTGCTTTCAATGTTTCCAAACGTCGTTGGGAAAAAAAAGGTGTGGGTGGATTTTTTCAAATGCATCCCTGGGCAGCCCAAGCCGATCGATTTGAGATCGTTGCAACTTGTCCCTACCGGCACCGCCTCTATTTGAACGGACGACCGCTAGACGCTTTTGCCTTAATTGGCCGCAAGCGGGGTTAGTCAATACCTGGGAAAAATCATTGCGGTAGTCCTCTAGAGGTAATAATGTTTGAGCTTGCAGGCACCACTCGCACGACTCAAAAATCATTGTTTGTTTAGCACTACTGTTTATTGCTCACGACCTGGAAGGTTATTTTGAAAGTCTTGCGGAGCAAGACTTTCAAAATAACCTTTTTTCCGTTCTGGCACGAAGAAATGAGGGTTAGCGCCCCCTTTGGGGGCACTAACCTTCCAAGTCGTGTATTGCTCCTATTAGGAGCGATAAACTTCCAAGTTGCAATGCAACTTTAGCTGTGTCCCAAGATTGTTCGGTTTAAAAGGAGAATTAATTTCTCGCGTAGGGAGCACGGCATTGCCGTGCCCCCTACAGGTCTATGTTTCGTAAAGTTATTGAATCCGCTTCCTTAACTGAACGGTATTAAGCTGTGTCCCACCATTACAAGGCTACACAACTGTTGAGAGTTGATTAATTTCTGCAAAATTTTTACCCTCCAAGCGATTGGTGCTGATCTAATTCTGGACTCGTAGATTCGCCACTTTCCAGGGATTTGAAGGTAATGCGATCGCAACCTTCTACATTTGATTGAGATAATGCCTGTTCGGCCGCTGCGACCAGTTTGGTTGGGGAAGTTTTGCTATCTGGGATGGTGCTGGCAACGCCCAAACTTACTGTTACTGTTGCAGGCACAGATTGGGCTGCAGCAGTCGACGAACCTCCAACGTTTGCTTTTTCCCGATTGTCTTCTCTCTCTGTATTGATTTGAGCAGTGGCAGCAGCAATGGCCAACGCTTTGACCCGGACCCGAATTGCCTCAGCAATTTGTACCGCGCTGGATGCATAGGTATAGGGCAACAATACGGCGAGCTTCTCATTCCCATAGCGTGCGACCAAATCGTCAGTACGACTACTAATGGACTGGTGCATTGCGGGCATGACCTGTTGCAAGCAGCGATTGCTAGCTTCCTGATTATCGGTGTCGTTAGAATGACTGGAAAAATCAAGCTTGCACAAGATGAGCGATAGGGGGGCGACTTCACGGGCTAACTGCTGCCACGACTGTTCCAGAGCGCGATCGAAGCGATGCCGATTTGCCAGTTGTGCGATCGCATCTCCCTCACATAAGCGTTTCAACTGTTCTTTGCTCTCTTTTTCTAAGCGCTCTTTTTTTGACTCAGCAAAGTGGTTTCTGTTGGATATTTCTAGATCCTCGCTCTCAAGAGAGGAATTTCCCTCAGAGAGGACAGAACAATCTTCTAGCGGGCCTGTTGACAGAGAAGATCTGGCCATGACAATCTCGTCAGAAAGCCAGTGCGAGCCAAAATACAGTCGATATAATTTGCAACTGGGTTTTGCCAGATTATCTTTCAAGGTGATGAGGTTGACACTTTCTAACTGATAGGCGATGGCTGCGTTCAGTTGAACGCCAGTTGGAGCATTAATAACCTGCCTGAAGGCGATTTCCAGGTTGCGATCGCTCTGAAACTGAAGTTGGAGGCTACGTAGATGGTCGCTATAAATCCCTGAAAGGGTGGGAGCTTGCTGCAGCAGTAACGCCAACGTTGTTTCCTGACGACCCAACCAGTATAATGCCAGACGTACTCTTTGAGGGTGACCGCCTACCATGTCTACCAGTTGTCTGGCTTCAGTTTCGTCTGTCCAGTTGAGTCCGTGGCGTTGCGCCAGGTCTTGCACCTGTTGCAGGTTAAACTCTGGCAACTGAAGTTGCAAGCCAACATTAAATGGCGATTGATGAACCTTTAGAGGCAGATAACTTTCGGTGCCACGAGCTACGACTAACCGTAGTTTTTGCCATTGCTCCTTCTGGCTGGTGTTTTCGTTCCACGATCGCAGCATCAAGAGAAACTCTTGCGCGATCGCAGGATGTTCGAAGACCTGATTCACTTCATTCAAGACCAGCACCAACGGACTTTCAATTTGTGCTAACACATATTCTTGGAAGTAGAACGTGCAACTCATCTTGCTGCCAATTGTCTCATCCCAATAGCAATCGAGCCTGGGATTCACCCCCAGTTGCCGGGTAACATTGGCACAAAACCAGCGTAGAAACGTATCCAGATTGGTGAATCCACTGCGATCGGCTTGCTGAAAGTCCAGCGAGACAGTCTGATACCCCGACTCAACCGCACGATTGAGAATCCGCAGCAGGAGAGAATTTTTGCCCATTTTGCGGGCGGCCTCAATGCGAAGGAGACTGCCGGGCTGATTGATGGCTTGATAAGCGAGTTCTTCAATGGGAGGACGATCGATATACAAGGTAGAGTTGAGCGGTACAGGACTGCCAGGGCACTCCAGCCCCACCCCTGAAGTTAGGAAATATGGAGGAGGAATCATCCTTAATCTATTCCTTGGAATTGGATAAACATGCTTATCAATCAGGATTCCCAATTGTGTCATAAATCGCCCTTATAGGAGCGGTATCCATTCACCTGGAACAATAGTCAGGATTACCCCCTTAAAGCCTTTGCAGTGCAATCGCTTCACGTCCTTTTCTCCTTGCTTGATGGAGAGCCTGGTTTGCAGCAGCTAACAAGACCGCTGGGGAACGTTGGAGATTGGGAATTGCACTGGCGACCCCAAAACTCATTGCGATCGCAGACGATTGCAACAGCGAAGCTCCATCGGGAAGGGCCAGTTCCCTCACCTGCTCCTGGATCCTGCCCGCCAGATACAGCGCATTAGCCGCTTCAACATGAGGCAAAAGCACCGCAAATTCCTGGTTGCGATAACGAGCAACTAAATCAGCTGGACGCTTCAGCACCTGCCGAATAGTGCTAGCAACTTGTTGCAAACATCGATCTCTGATCTGGTTACCGTAAGTTGTCTTGTCATGGTTGAGATCGTCCAAGCTGCACAAAATCAACGAAAGTGCAGCCATCTTCTCTGCTAACAGCCGCCACTCCTGTTCCAGTTGTTTAATTAAGTGAGAACGGTCAGCCAGATAAGTGAGTCTATCCAGACTGCACGAGTGTTGTAACTCTGGATGCTCTTGTTCCACTTGCTGTAAATGTTCGTACAAGCTATGGGATAACTTCAGAGAAACCGAGCGCACATCGGTTCCACTCCATCCCAGAGACCCAGAATCAAGCCGCGAGCCAAAATACAGACGATACAACTCGCATCGCGGGATCGCCCGATCGCCATCCAACTTCACCAACCCCATCTCTTTGAGTTTATGGATCTGAATTGGATCGGGCAAAACAATTCCATTTTCTCCGATTGCCTGTTTAAGTGCTGCCCTCAATTCCGGATCGGCTTGCACCTCCATCCAGCATCGATGCAAATGATCCTGATAAATGCCTGTCAGTGTGGGAGCCGTTTGTAACAACTGTTCCAGGGGTGTTTCTCCCATGCAAAGGTGATAAAACGCAACCCTGACTAAATAGGGATGCCCACCTACCAGAGCCATGAGCTGTCTGGCGTGAGTGCCATCCGACCAATCCAACCCATAGCGCAGTGCCAGCTCCTGCACCTGTTCCAGGGTGAACTCTGGCAAATCGATGGGTAATCCTATATTCAGAGATTGCTGCAGTGGCAAAGTAACGCAGGTTTCTGAAGAGCAAGTCACCACTAACCGCAGCTTTTGTAACACCTTAACCTGTTGGGCCTCCTCATGCCACGAACGCAATAACCCCAACCATTCCCGTGCAATTCCAGGATATTCAAATACGGGGTTCAACTCACTTAATACCAAAACCAATGGTGCATCTATTTGTGCCAGCAGATAATGCTGTAAATAGATCGTGCAGCTCACCTTGCTCCCAATTGCTTCGTTCCAATACTCTGCCACTCTTGGTTCTTGCTGCAGCTGCCAACTCGCATTGGTACAGAACCAGCGCAAAAATTTATCAAGATTGTCAAAAATAGCAGCTTCAGCCCGCTGAAAATCCAGCATGACGGTTTTGTAGCCTTGGGCAGCAGCATTGGATAGCAGCCGCAGCAACAAGGAGCTTTTCCCCATTTTTCGAGGTGCTCTGATTTGTACCAGACTGCCCGGTTTTGCAATCTCTCCTAAAGTTAATGCTTCAATCGGCGGACGTTCGATATAAAAGTTGGAATTGAGCGGCACAGGCCCGCTGGGAAATTCCATTGCAGTGATTGAGGCTGGGGGAACAAAACCTTCCGTTAATAGCAGCTGCTCCGAGATGAAAGAGCGCGAGTTCATCATCGATCGGAAGTTTGCCTTGTTGATCGGTGCGCCAAACAGTTCCGACAGCGAACGCCACAACTGAGAGGCCACATTGCGGATATAGTCAGCCTCATAGTGAGAGATCTGCGCCATGCTGGTGTAGGTGTTGCCTTGCCATGCTTGACGCAATATCAGTTCCTGAACCGGGGTCAAATTCTTTTTCCACCTGGCATGCAGCAGATAGAGTACCTCATCGATAGTCATAGGATGCGTACGAGGAATGTCCTGAAACCCTTCTTCCGGTGAAAGAACTTCAGGCTAGTTTAGCTGCTGAACGGGGGAAATAACGGGGATATCAGCGATTATCAGCGTTAACGACCAAAATGTGTGACATCTTGAATTGAAAGCTGCAAAAACATCACAGATTGCTGGTTGACAAAAAGCTGAAAATATAGTTAAAGCATCCAGCTCAAGAAATTCAGACCCTTTGCGAAATAGGGTATTAAAGCAAGATTAGAAACATTAAAAACTGTCAAATAGATAACGTTCTGTAATGCTGTATGACACTATATAATAGGTTTTTGAGACAAAGAAGTGACATCTTTTACGATGAAATCAGAGTTTTCGGATCGATATATGTGACATTTGACAGTTGACACTTTAGATTTTTCATGGCAAATATGATCAATTTACTTGATGCTCCACAATCGGTTTTAGTGGTGGATGATTGCCCGCTTCAGCAGAAGTTGATCTCGTACATTCTGCAATCCAATGGGTTGAAGGTAAGAGTTGCCAGCGATGGGATTGAGGCTTTGGAAATGATTCAAACTCAAATTCCAGACCTAGTGGTAACGGATATTGAAATGCCGCGCATGAATGGCTATGAATTTTGTCTTTGGTTAAAGGAACGATCGCAAACCGAAAATATCCCGGTTGTCGTTTGTTCTGGGAAAGTTGGTCTCTCTGAATTTCGTTGGGGATTGAGACAGAGCGCCAATGTTTATCTCACAAAGCCCGTCAATGCAACAGAATTGGTTAGAACAGTGCAACAGCTGCTACACAGGGCAAAGATCTAAAGTTTTGGGCTGTAGCGTTTACCTACAATGCTTTGCAGCACTAAAGTGCTGACTACGACACTGTGGATAATTTCTGGTGTACACCACTGCCAATCAATCGAATGTGGTATTGGTTCAGTGAGAGGCTAAAAAACTATCAAAAATCCTGGCCTCTGTCGGCAATTCCTGATTTCCTGGAAGGATAAGAAAAGGAGATGGCTGTGGGTCTAAATAAAAAGGGTAGTGATAAACGAGTCAGGATTGTTGAGCGTACAGATTCAACCCGTGCCCTCAACCATTCTTACCGATTGAAAATAACCAGTAAAAAGCACAGGTGGAATGCCTTCAGGCTTGAGTCGCTGACGCTCGGTGTCGCAATCAGTCTTTGCCTGATCGATGGGTTTTCCCAGCAACCTGCTGCAGGTGGTACCTCTGTCCAATCCCGACGCAGTCGTCAGGCTATGGTGGTCGCGTCGCATCCGTTGGCCAGTGCTGCTGGGTTGGAAGTGCTGAAGCAAGGGGGGAATGCGGTGGATGCTGCGGTTGCCACTGCTTTTGCGATTAGTGTTGTCGCTCCCTTTGATGCTGGAATTGGCGGCGGTGGTTTTTTGTTGCTATATCAGGCAGATACAAACGAAGTGAAGGCTCTGGATTTTCGCGAGCGAGCACCGCTGGCTGCGATGCGGGATATGTACCTCGATGCAGACGGCAACCCGCATCTGAGAGCAAGCAAGGATGGCCATCTAGCAGTGGCGGTTCCAGGAACCGTAGCAGGATTGGCTGAAGTTCATCAACAGTATGGGAACTTGTCCTGGCAACAGGTTTTGGCTCCGGCAATTCGTCTGGCCCGAGTGGGGTTTCCCATCGGGCGGGATTTCGTGCGAGCGTTGGAAAATCGTTGGTCAGTGTTGTTGGCCAATCGAGCTGCTCAAGAAGTTTTTACCCGCAATGGTCAGCCCTATGAAGTGGGCGATCGGTTGAAGCAATTGGATCTGGCTCAAACGTTGCGGGAAATTGCTCGGGATCCGCGCAGCTTTTATCGCGGTGAAATTGCCCAAGCGATTGCCAGAGATATGGCTGCCTCTGGAGGGTTGGTAGCGCTTCAGGATCTGGAACGCTATCGGCCCACCTGGCGAAAACCGCTTTGTGGCGAGTTCGAAGAGACGCAGATTTGTGCTATGCCACCACCGTCGTCGGGAGGGGTGCATTTGCTGCAATTGTTGAATTTGGCTGAAGGAAACGATTTTGCTAGCCTGGGCAGGCATCATCCCCATGTGCTGCACTGGATGGTGGAGTCGATGCGGATTGCCTATGCCGATCGGGCGGAGTATTTGGGCGATCCGGATGTGGTGTCGGTGCCAGTGGAGGCGTTGATCAGTCGTATCTATGCTAAGAAACAACGTCGGGCCATTTGGCGCGATCGCGCTCGTCCCTCCAGCCAGGTGAAACCGTTTGACCGGGAAACGTTAGACCGTCTGCAGCGGGTAAATGAGTCCTCTAATACCAGCCACCTGAGCGTCGTGGATGTAGATCGCAATGCGGTGAGTTTGACCTTTACGGTCAATCTTGACTGGGGTGCGGCAGTGGTTGTTCCAGGGACAGGAATCTTACTCAATAATGAAATGGACGATTTCTCGATTGCGCCGGGTGTGCCCAATGCTTTTGGGCTGGTGGGCGCTGAAGCCAATGCGATCGCACCCGGAAAAATTCCCCTCTCCAGCATGACTCCCACCATTGCCACCCGAGACGGTCGTTTATTGCTCGTGGTGGGTTCCCCAGGAGGCAGTCGCATTATCACCACTGTCTTTCAAGTTTTGCTCAACCTGCTTGTCTACCGTATGGATACAGATGCTGCTGTTTCTGCTTCTCGCCTGCATCATCAATGGCTGCCCGACACTGTATTTGTGGAACGCCAGGGCTTTGCCCCCTCAACCCTGTCAGCGCTGCGCGATCGCGGCCATCAAATCCGAGAGCAAGGAACCTGGAGCGATGCCAATGCAATCGTCGTCGTTCCAGATGATTGGCTAGAAGGTGCTGCCGACCCACGCGGTGAAGGAGCGGCAATGGGATTTTAAGGCACAGACGAGATCTGGCAAAGATCTGTAATGGATACCCGGAGAGATTGTACGCAATAGTCAAGTTATGGGGAGTCCTCTAGAAGTAACGATTTTTGAGTGCGCGGGTTACACCCGCGCACTCAAAAATCGTTACCTGTTTATTACTACCAAGTATGGGAAATAGCGATGACTGCCCTTTCCCCTTATTCCCGAATGTCATCAGGGAGCGCTGAGTTATTGTCTACGGCATCTTCGATCTCTGCTCCTACGCGGGCAGACACCGTCGTAGTCGATTCTTTTTGAACCAGTTGAGGAATGCTCGCTTCATCAGGAGATACACTGCTCTGACCAGAGCAGGAGATGAGCAGGATTGCCAGAACAAAAGACATGATTACGACCACAAACTTTTTGAGGGCGGCGAACATCGCAATTCCTCCTATTTTTTGTATCCATGACACAGGAAATATATAACACAACTTGGAAGGTTATAGCAGCAGGCAGCAGGTAGAAGGCAGAAGGCAAATATTATTACATGTGATTTTGAGTCCTTTGTCATGTCCTCATCTATCCTCTTAGTGCGATAGTCTCCCATCCGGAAACCCCTACTTCCGTGTCTTTACACAACTTGGGAGGTTAGCACCCCCTTCGGGGGTGCTAACCTCCATTGCTTCGTGCTAGAACGGAAAAATGGGTTATTTTGAAAGCCTTGCTCAGCAAGGCTTTCAAAATAACCTTCCAAGTTATGTCTTTATTCTCTCATCACACAAAATCCCTCTCCCTCCGCTTTCCCTACCCCCTCTGCTCCCCTTACCCCTACAACCTTTACCTCTCTTGCGCTTGTTCTGGACCAGCTTCAGTCTTTTCCTCTGAAAAGTCTTCCAGCAGGCTATCCAGGGTTTCCTGGTCGGTTGCTTGACGTTCAGTCGGATCCAATGGGGCCGATGTGGAAGTCGGGGTTGAAGCTGTTGTAGGTTGGGGATAAAAGTCGCGATCGCGCCGTCTCTCTAACGCAAGAGCCTCTGTTGCGACTCGATCGAACTCTTCAACCTGAGAGTCCTTCCCTGGCTTTGGTGGTAGCTGGATCTCCGCTTCAGCCAATTTCTCAGAAAGTTCCCGTTCAGAAGACAAGCGTTCCAGAGATTTAGCAGCAGGGCGAGTCAAACTTTTCCAGGCCGCTCTGACCCCAACAAATGCTTTGCGAGTGCCACCCTGTACCCGCTGAGCCTGTTTTTGCGCTTCCCCAAGGCTTCGATCGACTCGCTTGACAACCTGCCCTGCACTCTTTACGCCTTCGCTAAGATCATCGGTTAAATCGCTGATTTCCAGCCCAGTCAGACGAATCGCTTCCAGGGTCGGAGGGAGTTCGCGAGTCAGCGTATCAAACAACTTCTGAGCGCTGCGGGCTGCCCGCGACAGTTCCTGTAATGCAGGAAGTGCCACGACCAAAACAGCCGTCAGACTGACTGCAACCAACAAAATCGACAGTCCTAGCCAGAAAATGGGTTGGGTCACTGGCCTCCGTCCATAGAAAGCATCAACAGCTATACAACATTATCCCTCGCCAGACTGTTACTTCAGTCTGGGTAAATGCATTTGCAGGGAGAAATCCCAAGCAGTTTGACGCTAAAGTGAATCCGCAACTGCATCCTGGGATTGGGGCGTCTCATTTTCTTCCAGTGGGTTGATGACCTGAGTTTCTTGTTCCGCTGCATCTAAATGGACTGCCTCCAGGCCAGCATTCATCGCTTCTCGCAGACGCATCAGCGTTCCATCTAAACTGCGTAAAGCCGATTCTGAAAGACGATCTGCCTGAATTTGCATGCTGGTTGACAGATCTTCCGCCAGTTCGGGTAATGCATCAGCAGACTTCTTCAGTAGCTGTCGCGTGGCCCGACCTGAGCGAGGAGCCAGTAACACCCCTGTTACTGCACCAATTACAGTGCCAACCAACACTCCACCGATAAATGACCCAGAACGATTTTTTGACATCTTTTCGCATCCATTTGCTTCAAAGAAAACACTGCCCCATGGTCTGCCTAAAGGGAACAGAGCAAAGGCAAGTCGCAGCGATTCAGACTGGACAAAGGACTGTCTGCCAGTTCTGGAATCCGATTAACTTTCCTGGCGACCGCGTCGATTTAATCTGCTAAAAGGGGTTCGATCGACAGAGTTCGTTCGATGACGCCGGGAAACTGTAGACTTTTGTCGCCATACTTTCTTCCCCAAGCTCAGCAATGCTAGAGCCTGACGCGCCCGTTGTAGTTGAGGCTCCAATTGCTGATATTTCGAGCGGAGTTGATGGAGCCCGATTTGACCCTTCAAAATAGCATCAGGAGAACCATAAAGTAACGCATGAGCTTTGCGTTCAACCGAGAGGAGTGTATCTGCAACTTGACCCAGGGTCTGTCGGAGTTTCCAGACTCTGAAGGCTACATAAAAGCACAGAAACGCAATGAGTACATTGAAAATAACAACAACTACGATCATAGTCGGATCCTTAACTCAAAATCAGCCGCTTGTTCTGGCACTTTCAATTGTTTTCAAAGTTTGGCTGACCCTGGCTCAATCATACCTGCAGATCGTACAATTGACCCGGTTGCCTGGGATGGCAGAGGGCAGAAGGCAGAGGGCAGAAGGCAGAGGGCAGAAGGCAGAGGGTAGAAGGCAGAAGGCAGAAGGCAGAAGGCAGAGGGCAGAAGGCAGAGGGCAGAAGGCAGAAGGCAGAAGAGGAAATAAGGAACAAGGATTAAATAAGATGTGGGATCCCGTAGGGGCAACTCTACAAATCGACAAATTATTAAGAGGATGTTTGAAAAGTCCTAAGACAGGTAGCAAAACATTCCAGATCCCCCTAAATCCTCCTTAAAAAGGGGGACTTTTGACCGTAATCCCCCCCTTTTTTAAGGGAGGCTAGGGGGGATCCAATACTTTTCAAACATCCTCTAAATTCTCATTCCTGAGCTAAAGTTTACTAAACTTTTTTTGCCTACAAATAGAAACTGTATTGATATCAAGTCAGCAAAATTGATATAAGCTTGTAGGCTGGATCGCAACGACAGCGAAAACCCAACGCAAAGTCCTTTGGTGTTGGGTTACTCTGAGAGAAGGCTTGTGCTACACGGACTCAACCCAACCTATTTTCTGTAGATAGAATTTAATTTCAGACCTCCTTAAAGCAGCTGAAAAATGTAGTTCAAAGCACCGTATAAGCGTGGCAATTTATCAATGGTAAAATTCTCTGGATTTTGGGCAAAATTTTGAGTCTCAAGTTGGCCAAACTGCCACAGGTTACCATCAGTAACAATGCCGTAAATTGGATATTCGGGATCCTCATTCAATTTTTGCGATGCGACCAGTTCTGCAAGGCATTGTCCCCATCCCTGCTCAAAATCATTTTTCTTCGCTTCGACAATAATAACGATGGGTTTTTCTAAAACTGTCTTTCCCAATTCAGATTTTTCCGAAATAATATAGTCGGGTGTTCCAGAGAGAATTTCGTCATAAACAATCCCTTTCTGAATCCAAAAAGAATATTTCTCATAATAATTCTTGTAGACTTCTCTAAGCAAAGGAGAAATAAGGATTTCGCTACGGGAGGCTTCTGAACTAAAGATATCGATATTCTCTTTAGAAAATTTAAAGTCTTTTACAAGATGATCTGGTGGATCGAGTTCTTGAGGAAGAATGAATGTTTCCTCTTTGTACTTAATCTGATACTTTTGCTGCACCTCTGCAACACTCTTAAAATCGCTAAATGCCATAGATTGTTTGCTGTTTTTTTCAGGCTAATCAGCCGGTCAAGTGTGTAGGTTTCGGCCTGCTCTCTTTTGTTATGCTATCCCATCTGCAGGGAGTAGCGATCGACAAGCAAGGGGACGTATCTAACTATTGGGGGAGAAGACGTTTAGGGTAGGCATTTCCCTCCTGGTTCTGTTTTGTCAATTTGCGTGGAGGACTTGGGAATGCCCACCAACCAGGACTCTCGCTGGTGGGTATTGCTCAGGACAACCCGCAATTTGCACTCGCGAACGCTCATGAGCAATGCCCACCCTACACGCAAGATCCCCGTATTTCTGGATTTCCCTAAATTCTGGCTGTGCCCCAAGCAAGGATTTTGGAGGGTGCGGAGAGTTTTTATCTCTGAAGGTTTATCTACAAAGAGAAATGGACACAACTGGGCTCGAACCAGTGACCTCCACGATGTCAACGTGGCGCTCTAACCAACTGAGCTATGCGTCCATGAATTTCTGAGCATAGCACAGGTCTGGGGCAAGGGGCAAGGGGAACGCAACAGATTCGCATGCGGCAATTGGGTTCCTGTGACTGCGATCGCACTCTTTGTGCTCGTGCGATCGCTCAGAATGTCCAGAAGCATCACTCCGCCGCCGCAGAAAAATCACCCGATGCATCAAGAAAAATCACCACAACTGGGGGATAGGAGTCACCCCTTTATTGTCTGCCATCGAAGATACTCATTGCATAAGCAACGATCTGGTTTTAGGGTGCAACATGGATAGAATTTCACAACTTGTCGATCGAACTCTGGACTCAGGCTACTTAACCATTGAGACTGAGAATCTTTTACGACAGCTTTTTGTCAAAGAAAACAATCTGGCAGATGTTGATGCTCTGGTTGTGCTTCAACGAGCCATTGCAGGGGGGACTGTGAAACGCGAATTTTGTATACAACTAACTTGCAAAACCGGGATGCAAGACCCCCTATAAGTCATAGAGCAGTCAGTACATCAGAAGTACCGAATTTAGAGAGCACCTGGCTGTCAAGCTTGGAGCTTACAAAAATAGTTCAAGTAAGGATAAATACACGACTTGGTAAGTGATTTTGAAAGCCTTGAAAAACAAAGCTTTCAAAATAACCCATTTCCCCGTTCCGGCACGAAGAAATGGGGGTTAGCGCCCCCTTCGGGGGGCTATCCTTCCAAGTCGTGTTTCAAAATAACCTATTTTATGTCCTGGCATGAAACATTGAGGGTAAGTGCCTCCTTGGGAGAGGGCTTACCTTCTAAGGATCGCGGATTAAATAATTTCGGGAAATCTAAATCTGTAGGGACATAGCAGTGCTATGTCCCCTATGCGAGAATCCGGTATTAATCCCTGCACAATTCCAAGTTGTGCAAATTAAGGATGGAGTGTTGAGCGCCCAGGCCCTGCCCACTGGCTCAAAAATCCTTACCAATTAGGAACTCCTTCCTGCCATTGCAGATCTAGAGTTTTAATCGCTAGCAAAACTACAAGTTTTAAAATGGGCAGGGTTTACAATTGAAAGTGAAGCTTGGGGGTTGAAGCTGGGAGATCCGATGCGATCGTACGCATGGGGTGCTATCAGCTTCAATTGCAAGGATTCAAGGAAGTCTACTGCTCCCAGCCCAAACAACATAACTTTTACCCTCGATCGGAACTACCCTGAAAAAGTCCCAGTGCATTGGTAATTTAGAAGGATGAATTGAATCCCTGAGTCAAAAGCTCCAATAGGCGGTTCATCCCTCTATTGACCAAAGTCAAATACCAATGTCTGTCAAGGCCCAGTTGTAGGATTAAGGAATGCCCATTACCCCAAGCATATACATTGACAATACTACGCGTTTTGAAGCGGTTCTAGTTGTTGTCTGCCTATTCAGGCAAAATTGCTTCCATGTCCAGAAACCAATTTGTTTCTCTAGCGTTCAGTAATCTATCAATTAAATGCCTATCAAAATTGTTGGGGTGAAGGATTTTCCCAGAGCAGAGGCAAGACTACAAATTTCATCATGGCAGAGTTTAGTAGTACATTGAGTTGGGTGAATTAACATCGGTTCCGGGTCTAGTCAAAATTAGTTTGAATTAGATATTGATACACCTGGTTAGATCGCTTCACCATCCGAAAGTCGAGGTTGTCCAGACTAGCAACCCGCGTTTTGCGCAGCAAGGTTGAATGAACCACAATGACTCAGCGTCAGATTTTTATTGGGGATGTTCACGGCCACTACGATGGTCTGATGAATTTACTAGAGATTGTTGCTCCGACAACAGAAGACGAAATTTACTTTTTAGGAGATCTGATCGACCGAGGACCAAAAAGTAGCGACGTGGTTAACTTTGTCAAGAAAAGCGGTTATCCATGCTTGCTTGGCAATCACGAACAAATGTTATTGGACAGCCTTGCTATCGATGGCCAAATCTATACTCCGGCCTTGCAAGCATGGCTTTATAGTGGCGGCCACCACACTGTTCGTAGCTATGGGAAAGCCGGGATTCCGGTTGAACATTTGAACTGGATGCGTACCCTCCCCCCCTACTTAGATCTTGGAGATATCTGGCTGGTTCATGCAGGCATTCATCCCAAGATCCCCCTCGAACAACAAACAACCGAGCAATTTTGTTGGGTTCGAGACGAATTCCATCGCATTCCTCAGCCCTATTTCCCCAATAAACTGGTCGTGATTGGCCACACAATTACCTTCACTTTGCCAGGGGTTGCCCCTGGAGAACTTGCCCAGGGATATGGCTGGATAGATATTGACACTGGGGCCTATCACCCCAAAAGTGGTTGGTTAACTGGCTTGGATATTGCGAACCAGCAAGTCTACCAGGTGAATGTTTTCCAGAAAGCCCAACGAACTTTATTGCTAGCAGATGCAGTCAAGCAGATCGAACCCGCTCAAGTTCATGCACGTCGCTAACAGGATGTTTGAAAAGGTCTAAGATTCGGTAACAAGACGCTCTCGATCCCCCTAAATCCCCCTTATTAAGGGGGACTTTTACTGCAATTCCCCCCTTGAACAAGGGGATCCAAATACTTCTCAAACACCCTCTAACAGCCTCAAGTGGCCTAAGATGATGTTTAAAGAGAGTGAGACTGTTTGTCCGTCCTTTCATCACTTCCTTTCATCACTTCCCTATTTGCTCTGAAGATTGAAGCTATGTTGAAAACGATTCACTGGGTTCGATTGCTTGCCTTCAACTGTGTTCTGGTTGCCCTATTGATCGGGTTAGGCGCGTGTCGTGGTGGCTCTGAGGATGAAGTTATAGAAGAACCGGTTGAGCGAAAGGATACGAATTTGACCTTCAATGATGTCACCCTGGAACAGGCAGACACGGCAGGCAAACTCTTATGGAAAGTGCGTTCCAAGCGGGTATTGTATAGCAAAGATCGCAAAATTGCACGATTGCAAGGGCCAGACGGCGAAATCTTCGAAGAGGGAAAACCCGTCATTCGCTTCAAGGCGCTCAAGGGGCGAATTGAAGATAATGGCAAAAAACTCTTCCTGGAAGACAATGTTGTCGCAACGGATATTCGAAATGGTGTGGTGCTGCGGGGGAAGCTCGTGGAATGGGAACCCGATGAATCCCGGTTGCAGGTGCGAGACAACTTTACAGTGGTTCACAAGCAATTTCGAGGCCAGGCAGAAGAAGGCAATTGGTTTTTGGAAAAAAAACAGCTAGAGGTTTTGCGTAAGGTAGTGGCTGTATCAAAAGATCCGAACCTGCAATACAAAGGCGATCGTATTCTGTGGAACATCGACAAACAGACTGTTCTCTCCGACAAACCGCTTGAACTCTACCGTTACAAAGGCAAAACCCTGACCGACCGGGCAACAGGAAATCGTGCTGATGTGGACTTGAAGGCCAAGACTGTGCTATTGAGACAAAATGGGCTGCTCAATCTGGTCGACCCCCCTGTGGACATTGCCAGCAATGCCATGCTGTGGAATATGGACGAAGAAACGGCAGTCAGCAATGTTCCAGTAAGGGTTTTACATCGCAAGGAACAAGTTGTCTTTGATGCCAACCAGGGCAAAGCCGATCTGGGGGAAGAAATTTTCTATCTCATCGGCAATGTACGCGGTGTAGGGCAGAGCCGCAGGGCTCGACTGAATTCAGATCTACTGACCTGGTATTCCAAAAACGATCGGGTTGAGGCAGAAGGCAAAGTTTTCTATGTCCAGGAAGATCCCCCGCTCGTGACCGAAGGCCCCAAAGCAGTCGGATTTATTAAGGATGAAACGATAGTTGTTGATGGCGGCAGTACTGGGGGCAGAGTCTCCAGCTACTTTATTCCGGAAGAGGAATAGCGGCCATCCATGCTGGATAGTGAAAGTTCTCCTATGAAAAGCACAGGCCCGAAAATCTTTCATTGTATTGCGTTCAAGCGATTGAACGACTACAGCCCGGGTTAATTTTAAGGGAAATTGATAGAATTAGAATATCTCAAATGCAACTCCAGGCTGATATCAATTGCTATAGGCTTGTACAGCATTACGAAAATAGATGTAGGGCATAACAAAAAACTCAAAACCAGGTCTAATAAACCTGTCCCTTTTGCCCTCTGCTTCCTGCCTTCTGCCATCACAGACAAAACTACAAGTTACACAATGTATAGGATCTAATGCCCGTGAAATGGCGCTGATCTACAAACTCTGTTTAATCTTTGGCGGTATTTTTGTTCTGCTTTCCATTCTTAGCGGGGTAGAGGGTGCAGAATCTGGTAGCGACATAGAAATTGATAATGGACTGGACGCCGATCTGGACGCTGATTTTGATGCCCATATTGATTTTGATGCCGATGCTGATGCCGATGCTGATACTAATTTCGAGACCGATGTAGAATTTGCCTCCAAAGTATCGCAATCCGATGGGACATTGACTTCCCATCGACCCTCGCGCAGGCGTCTCTGGTTGCCGTTCTTCAGTTTCAGGTTTTGGACTTTTGGCAGTTGTTTTTTCGGCCTAACGGGTCTGCTGTTAACGTCACTCCAGAATTTATCCAATGTTTCCCTATCCACCCTTGAAATTGCCGGTCTATCTGCTGGAGTCGGTCTAGCCTGCGGTACGCTCATCGCTGGAGTGATGCGTATTTTACAGCGCCGTAAAGCCAATAGCCTGGTGCGCCCAAACGATCTGCTAGGTATGCCAGGAATGGTCACTCTCCCCTTTGATAGCACGCATAAGGGGAAGGTCGAAGTCAATGTTCAGGGACACGCGATCGAGTTCATTGCCTTTACTGACGATCCCAGAAAATTTTCCTTAGGCGATCGGGTCTTTGTGGTGGAAACAAAAGACAACCGGGTTTGGGTTGTTTCGGAAGAACTGTTAAAAAGGCGACGAGGGGATTAGCGATTGGTGGTTAGCAATTAGCAATTAGCAGCTAGCGACTAGCGACTAGCGATTTCCTTATTCCCTGGATTGGTTGGGGGAAGGTGATTTGGGTGTCCAACCTTTTCGTGACTCTTCTTATGAATTGGGTCGAGGTATTGGCAACTAGTATTTAGCGATCGACATTTTGCACTTAGAAATGAGGATCTAATTAAAAAAAGATGTGAAACTGCACGACATAGCGATGACCTAGCGTACGCGATCTGAGCAAGGTCTTCAATTCTTATCCCTTAGTAACAAACTACAAGCAATGAACGATCTCCATTCTTTAGCAACACACTACGAGCAATGAACGATGAACACCCAACCACAACCAAACAACTATGAGCAACCAATCATGAACCATGAACAATCCACAATGAAGCAACTGGCACAGATTGAAACGTCTCCTGCTAGCCGCAGTTCCCAACAGATTTCTGCTCAACAAGATTTGACGAGTGCGGTTTGGTGGTTTGTAGGTGGGGGTGTGGCGCTGGTTGTCGTTCTGATTTTGCTGGGGATGATTAATAGCTGTCTTTGTATCTGCAAGCCGAATGAAATTCTGGTGATTTCTGGTTGGGGAAAAAAGAGTAACAAAGGGCGCAAAGAAGGCTATCGGGTGGTCTTTGGGGGGCGAGCATTTCGCATCCCGATTATTGAGACAGTGACGCGTATGGATATGACAACTATGCCAGTGCCTGTAGAGGTGCGCAATGCCTATGCCAAAGGAGGAACGCCGCTCAATATTCAGGCCATTGCCAATGTCAAGATTTCGAGCAACCCTGGAGTCGTCAGGAATGCGATTGAGCGGTTTTTGAACCGCAATCGCAGTGAGGTGACTCGCGTGGCGCGGGAAACCCTGGAAGGAAATCTGCGCGGTGTTGTGGCGACGCTGACGCCAGAGCAGTTGAATGAGGATCGCTTGCGCTTTGCTGAGCGGATTGCCCAGGATGTGAGTCGCGATCTGACTAAGTTAGGATTGCATTTGGATACGTTGAAAATACAGAGTGTGGCTGACCAGGTCGATTATCTCAGTTCGATTGGTCGTCGGCAAATTGCGCTGGTGTTGCGGGATGCGGAGATTGCGGAGTCGAATGCGAAAAATGAGGCGGAGCGGGTGGAAGCCGATTGTCTTAGGGAGGCGGAGGTGGCTAAGACTCAGGCTCGGGCGGCGATCCAGCAGAAGGAGAATGAGCTGCGTAAGGTGAAAGCTGAATTGGAGCAACGGGCGCGCTCGGATGAGGAGCGTACGATCGCGGCGGCGAAGGAGGCCAGGGCCAGGGCGGAACAGCAGCTGCAGGCGGTGCGCTCGGAGTTGGAACGCCTACGATTAGAGGCGGATGAAGTGCTACCAGCGGAGGCGGAGCGGCAGGCCAGAGAGTTGCAGGCCAGGGGGGAAGCGTCAGCGCTGGCGGAGAATGCTCGGGCGGCTGCGATCGCAAACCATCTCCTGTCCCAGGTCTGGCAGGAAGCGGGTAGCGATGCCGCCGAGGTTTTCCTGATTCAGAAAATCGAAACGATTCTGCAAGAGGCGGCCCAACTTTCAGACCGCATTCATCTCAAGCGGGTGAATGTCATTGACAATGGTGATGGCCAATCGTTGGCCAGCCTGGTCAATGCTTACCCTGAAATCGTCCACCAGTTTCTCGATCGCGTCAATCGCACCCTTGGCATTGATGTTGTCGGTACGCTCAATCGTCACAATTCCAGTAAAGGAGACCGCTAAATGTCTGGACTGATCGCCATCATTCTTGCCTCCCTTGGTATTACTGCCAGTGCAGCGGTACTCATGGTGCGTAAACTGTATTATATCTGCCAGCCCAACGAAGTGTTGATTTTTGCGGGTGGCCGACAGCGCATCCAGGGGAGAGGTACGGTGGGTTACCGACTGGTCAAAGGAGGCAGCAGCCTGCGGACGCCGATGATAGAGCGGACTTTTCGCATGGATCTGACCAATATGATCATCGATCTGAAGGTCACTAATGCTTATTCCAAAGGGGGGATTCCCCTCTGGGTTGAAGGGGTGGCGAACATCAAAATTGCCGGCCACGAACCGACAATTCACAATGCCATTGAACGACTATTGGGCAAGAATCGTAAGGAAATTCAGCGTCTGGCGAAGGAAACCCTGGAGGGGAATTTGCGCGGGGTGCTGGCGACGTTGACTCCGGAGCAGGTGAACGAGGATAAGATTGCCTTTGCGCGGAGTTTGCTCGATGAAGCAGAAGACGATCTAGAAAAATTAGGACTGGTGCTGGATACGCTGCAGATCCAGAATATTTACGATAAAGTCCGGTATCTGGATTCCATTGGCCGCAAGCAGCAGGCCGATCTGCAGCGCGATGCTCGCATTGCCGAAGCGAAGACTCGGGCGGCGTCTGCCATCAAGTCAGCAGAAAACGAGCAGGTGACTGCTCTGCGACGGATTGAGAGCGACATTGAAATTGCCAAGGCGGAGGCATCGCGGCGGGTGAAGGATGCGGTGACGAAACGGGATGCAGTGATTGCAGAAGAGGAGGCCAAGATTGCCTCTGAAGTGGTGCGCACGCAAGCAGAATTGGCAGTGCAGCAGGAACGGATTAAGCAGGTGGAGCAGCAGTTGCAGGCGGATGTGGTGGCTCCGGCTGAGGCAGAATGCAAACGTGCGATCGCAAAAGCCAGAGGAGACGCCGCCCAAATCATCGAAGCCGGCAAAGCCCAGGCCGTAGGGATCAAACGTCTGGCCGAATCCTGGAAAGAGGCCGGCAGCAACGCCAGAGAAATCTTCCTGCTGCAGAAACTAGAACCGTTGCTGAAGACGATGGTGACGACCGTCCCCGAAGTAGAGGTTCAAAATATCACGGTTATCAATGCCAAAGAGGGCGGTACCGCCACCAAGCTGGCAGCCTTTCTGGAACAACTGCGCCAGGTCAGCGGCGTGGATGTAGCCAGTGGCTTCAACCAGCTGGTGCAAAACCAACCTGCAGGCAATGGCCGCAATGCCAGCCATACACTATCTCCAACTGGCTCTCCCGGCGAACCCCCAACGAATCCCTATGCCGGGTTAGAGTCCCCATCGCCAGCGCCGCGATCGCCAGCAACTGAAACTCAACCCGCAGCGCTGCCGGACATTGACTTGTCTGCCTCTGCTCCGAGCCTCTTACCCGAGGAGAATACATTGCAGCTGAATCCCTTTGCGGACATGACGTTTTCTGCCCCCTCGTTGAGCGCATTACCCCCAGACAGTCCCTGGCGCGAGGTACAAGCGGAGGTGCAGCAATTGCTGGATCGGCTGGCATTGAGCAACTTTTCCCAGGAGCAACTGGAACAAACCGTTCATCAGGCCCTGCAACGGTCTCTGCCCCTGAAGCAGAAACTGCAGCACGCCCTGGACGCTGGCGGCATGGAAACGGTGGATGCGATCTTTTCTCACCCCTTAATCCAGATTCCCAGACCCATCCTCTACACCTGGATTGAGGAAACGTAAGATCAATTTGTAGGTTGGATTGCAGCGACAGCGGAAACCCAACGCAAAGTCTTTCGGTATTGGGTTACTCTTTGAGAAGGCTTGCGCCTACGTGGCCTCAACCCAATCTACTGGTATGACACGTCTAAAACTGTGTAAATTCGTAGTTAGCACTTTAGTGCTGCCGAGGTTTATCGAGTAAGGAGTATAGCCTTTTCGACACCCTAATCCTATTGCACAAAATTAGCTGTGTCAGATCGCTACTTCACCAAGTTTATTGTAATAGATTGTAGGATGGGCAAAGCGAAGTGTGCCCATCGCGAGAGTCAGGAAATGTGCCCATTGCGAGAGCCTGTGATGGGCACGGGCGATTGCCCTTTGCCCATCCTACGGATCGATCTCCAAGCGGATTTTTTCGGCGCAGACGGCTTTAATCCACTCTTGACGATCGATCTTTTGGCGTTGGCACTCTGCGTCAATCCGTCGCAGCAGTTCCAGGGGCAAGGCAAGATGAATCTGTTGTTTGGCTTGAAAATTGCCGGTAAAATGCTCGGAGATATCTGCTCCCGAATGCGCTTGCCGAGCAATGTCTTCAATATCTTCGATCTCAGGAGAAGTGTTGCTCTTTGCCATTTCACCGAATACGCATCCAACTGACAGGATAGGAATAGAATAATGCGCTTGCCCTCTCTATACTATAGAGAATAATGATTGCGAAGCGGGATGATGAGTGCCAGAGAACAGTTGTTGAATGCGATCGCACAAGCACCCGAACCTTTGATCGAGGAAGTGCTGGACTTTCTGCTGTTCGCTCAGGCAAGACACTACCCTAAACTTGACGCCTCGAAGCAGCCAGCGGCAAAACGGCAATGGTCGCCGCACTTCTTTGAACGGACTGCAGGGGCATGGCAGGGCGACCCCCTAGTCCGGGAAGAGCAGGGCCAACAAGCAGAACACAAGTCGTTCTGAAGATTGGGAAACTGAATACAGTTGGTGCGTGCTTCTCTGGCCGTTGGTGGGTTGAGGGATAGAGTTTGTTTTTGAACATATATCTATTTATTGGATATAGTGCTATATTTGGATAAATGAATTTTGCAGGACTATTTGTTAGAACGTTCGTTAAGGATTGATATGCGCGATCGCGATTTAAGTCTGACACCAAACCAGGAAGTCATCTTATCTGCGCTGCGGTTTCGAAAGCGCTATGGTTTGGAGATCCTGGAGGCCATCGAGCAAAGCGGCGGCAAGCAGATCGGCTTCAATTCGCTCTACCCGAATTTAAAGAAGCTGGAGCAGAAAGGCTTTGTCAAGTCTGAATGGGGGGATGAGCCGCCTGAAGCCCATACCGGAGCGCGGCGGAAGTACTACCAGATTACCGGCACGGGGACGCAAGCCCTGGTCGCCAAGCAGCAGTTGCTGGAAGGAGTCGCGCGCTGGGTGCCGGAGCCGGAGGGGGTCTGAGACGAGGGCACAAGAGATGAGGGCACAAGAGATGAGGGCACAAGAGATGGAGCTGGCGAGCAAAGTGGGGCGCTGGGCGCGCCATTTTCCTGAATCCTGGCAAGAGTACCAGGATTGGCTGCGGGCGATTGTCGCGTCCCGCTCGCTGCTGCTGAGTCGTTATCCCGTCTGGCAGGCGGTGCTGATTTTCCGCTGGCGTCTGGTTTATTTTGTCGTTTACGTCGCGGGTGCGATGGGCTGGAACTGGCTGCATCGGCTGCCTGAACGGCTGAAATTGCTTGCCGAGAGCCATGCTCTGAAGGTCGGAAGTTTTGCGGGAGGAAAGGTCATGACTGCGAGCGATTCCAAGTCCATGGCGGCCCAGTCTATTTCCCAGTATCGCTATCGCTACATTTTCCAGCGACTGGCGACCTTGTTGGCGGTGGCGGAGCTGACCCTTTGCGGCATCGCTGCCCTGACGGGGATTCTGTTGGCGTTTTACTATCAACCGGCAGCGATGGCAGCCCATGAATCGCTGCTGGCGATTGTCAATGAAGTGGCCCACGGGACGCTCATGCTCAGTTTGCATCATATTGCCGGGAATGGTTTGATTGTCCTGGCACTGGTGCAACTTGTCGTCATGTTTTTGGGACGCGAGTTTCTGCTGTCCTGGTTTGCGGCCTGGATCAGCGGTATTCTGTTGACGCTGACGGCGATGGGATTGAGTTGGACTGCCATTGTCCTGGCCTGGGAACAGGCGGGGTTCTGGCGCTTTAAGGTGGAACTCAGCACGGTGGCGTCGATGCCGCTGGTGGGGACTGTCTTGCGGGATATGTTGTCAGGCGGTGGCGGGATTAATAGTATGACGCTGCAGCATATGTATACGCTGCATGGCTATGTGCTTGCGATCGCGGCCCTCCTGCTCTCCGGCATTCACCTCATTTCCCTGATTTCCCAGGAACAACAGTGGAAGCCGGTTGGATCTCGCTTCAATGTTACGATAGGGCGTAAGCGTTCAATCTGCCATGAAAACTAATCATTCTCATCCCTTTCGGTCGCCAACAGCGAAGGAGACTTTCCTGGCCCGTTACGATGCTCTGGCAGAAAAATGGCCAGTGCCCTCAGAGACGACAACGATTGCAACGTCCTATGGCCAGACCTTTGTCCGTATTAGCGGCCCTGCTGAGGCAGCACCGTTGGTGTTATTGCACGGTCACTCGGAGAACAGTCTGAACTGGATGCCCAATATTGAGGGACTTTCCCAAACCTATCGCACCTATGCGGTTGATACCATTTCCGATCCGGGTCGCAGCGTCTGTACCCGGTTGATGAAAAGTGCGGGTGATTATACGACCTGGTTAGATGAACTCTTTGAGGGTTTGGGTTTGGCGCAGGGAATTAATCTGATTGGCCTGTCCTATGGGGGGTGGCTGACGAGTCAATATGCCTTGCGATTTCCCCAACGACTGGGCAAGATCGTACTGATGGCTCCCCCTGCGATCGCGCCCTTTCCAGTAAAATTTATCATCCTGGCCATGTTCCTCAGTCTCTTTCAATATCAGATTAAATTTTTGTTTAAGCGATTCAACCGCTGGATGTTTAAACGATTAACCCGTCAGATGTTTCAAGACTTTATTGCCATGCATGAAAACGGGAAAGAAAAATTCGACGAATGGTTCGATTTTCTTTACCTGGGCATCCAAAGTTACAAAGTACAGCCGATCGTATTTGCCAGGCTCCTGACCGATGAAGAACTGAGGCAACTGACCCTGCCCACCCTGTTCTTAACCGGAGAAAATGAAATTATTTATTCAGTGGCAGATGCCATCCAACGACTGCGAGAAGTCGCACCCCACATTCAAACGAAAACAATCGCCAATGCAGGGCACGACTTGCCCATTGCTCAACCCCAAGCGGTCAATCTTGCCATTCTTGACTTTTTGCAAGGGTAGTGGCGAACCAGTAAGGATTTACCCTCGTTTATTCTCGTTCCCCAAGCTGTCCCTGGGAATGATCATCCAGAGGCTCCAGCCTAGCAAATTTCGCTGGAGGAAATAGAGAAATTCGTAGGGTGGGCATTGCCCACCGGCCTGATGTCAGTGCCATTCATTCAGGATTTGACCCCTGATATAGCACTACGACGACAGGTTAAGGCATGTGACTATTCCCTATTCCCCGTTCCCCGTTCCCTGTTCCCCATTCCCTTTCACCATAGGGCTATAATTCACCCAGAGTGCTTCTGTGCGAGGCTGCTTCACTGAGAGACACTGTTTTGTCGGTGCCTCTATGCATTCCCAATCCTGATAGAGACGATCGAGTAAATCGCAGCGATAACCGGAGAGGGCAACCTGACCTTTAACCATTTTAAGCACCTCCGCCAGGTGTTGATGGTCGCGGTCCGTCATCTCATAGCCATAAGCCTTCGCATCGCCACGGCAGTCGTGGGGATAGGGCGGATCGCAATAAAACAGCGTTTCTGGACTATCGTAGCGCTGAATCACCTCGATCGCGGGCGCATTTTCGATCTGGACGCGCAACAGTCGTTGGACAATTGCTGATAAACCTTCGACGCTCCCCAGCCAACGCGACACGGCCCCCGCCATTCCAGCCCGACTCGTTAGTTTGCAATGGGCCCAGCGTCCGGCACTGGCAGTCTGGGCTAACCCGGTTCTCACCTGTCGCGCTCGGACAAAAAAACGACGCGCCCGCTCTAGTTCTGAAAGCTCGTCTGTCGGTTCTTCCACCGCGATCCGCAGTTCCTCTCTGGAGAAAGGGGTGAGACCGATGGCTTTAATCAGCTCCTCCTCGCGATCGCGCAGAACCCGAAAAAAATGGACGACCTCCCCATCCAGGTCGTTGTAGGTTTCCACTGGAGACGGGGGCCGATTCAGTAAAACAGCGGCAGAACCGCCGAAGGGTTCGCAGTAATGGGTCGCATCCGGCAACAACGGCAGGAGCCAGTTTAGATGGTTGAATTTTCCCCCATACCAGCCAAAAGCAATGATTTTGCCCATTTATCTTGCTAGCATTCACTTTAAATAAGTAGTGCAATTGAACTTATCTTGCATCTTTCCAGTTCAAGTAGCCGCGATCGCATTCATCAAAGCGTTTTATCTGCTGGTTTCAAATCAAGCTGCGGGCAACCAGCGAAGTTGATTCTGCATCTCATCAGCACTGATACGATTGAGCAAAAATGACAAACGACGGATCGTTTCCCGCAGAGACAGTTGTTTGGCAATAATGATGCCTGCGTGTTTTTCCCCTCGATCCAAATAATCGATATGAAGCGCAATAGAATCTGCAGCATTGAAACTGAAGATTGCTCGTGCTTCGCTGGCTGCGTAGGCTAACTGTGCTTCATCTGAAAGCCCGCCTCGCTTTGCCTCGATCGCTGTCAATACATCATAGCCCTGTTGACGGAGTGCTACACCGACATCTCCATGAACATCCTCGTCCACATAAAGGCGAATAAATAGAGAATCGCGTTCCACCATCGTAGGGAGTTAATCCTGCCGCGACAAAATCCCGTCAGTTGTCATTTGTAGATTGAATTGCGTCAGCAGCGCCGGTAATTCATCTGCTTCCATGTCCGCATCGATCTCAGCCTGATGATCGTGGTAGTAGCTCAATGCATCATACAGTTGAGCCACAGTTAAATGGGGAAATCCAGCCAGTACTTCTTTGGCGTCAGGGTTGTTTTGATAGTAGCGGACTAAGGTTTTGACCGGAATGCGCGTTCCTTTGACAGCAGGCCGCCCACCACAGATCCCAGGGGTGGCAGTAATGTGAGGATGTTCTGTTTCTATGCCAGGCTTGACACAAATTTGGACAACCTGTTTTTCCTCTAAACCCAATGCTTGAGATGGCTTGAGCACTCCATTTTCATAAATTGCCTCTACCACAATTGTGCGATTCATCATTGTTCTACCGAATAGCGTTCGTCCAGAAACCGTTTCACACTCCGATCTATCTTAGCTCGATCGATCCAAACGAACCAACTGAGCGATTCGTTTCAGAATCTTTAGAACGGTGTCAATGCCTGCGCGACTGTAGAGGGAAAACAAATCCGATCGCGCATATTTTGGTCGACCCTGTTGGGTTAATTTCAGGAATTGGAAGGTGCTGCCATTGGTAACAAATCCCAGCACCGATCTCGCAGGCGTCAGATTATCTAACATATAGGCTAGAGCTTGGGGAACTGCCGCTTCCATCGAATAGGCGGCTTTTTTGGCCCCTACCACCGTTACCCAAAATTCAGGCGTAAACACCAGAACATCGATTCTCCCAGTCACTAGAGTGCCTTCATCTTCGGAGGCAATGCGAGTTTCCTTTTCTGCACTCAAGTAAAACGGCGGCGCATAGAACCCTGCCAGTCTAAGCAATGGAGACAGCACCACCATTTTGACAATCGGTTCCAGGATGGGATACTCAGACAAATGCAGATATTCGGTTTTGACCTGAGCTAAAAATTGTTGCTCAGTTTCAGTGAGTTCTGGCAAATTGTCTTGCCATTCCCGGAAGAACTCCTCATCGTCAACCCGCTCCAGGCCAAAGGTTTGGATCAATTGAGCCAGGGTAATCTCTTTGGCCGGAATGGTTTGAATCATGGGTTTCGTTAAGATCCGCGACTGTTTCACCCAGGCTACAACATTTTACTCTCGCTCTTAAAGATAGCCCCTGGTTTCCAGGGCGGCCAGCACTTTGGCGACGCTTTCTTCCAGGGTTTCCTGGTCGGTTCTGCATTCCACTTCCGGCGTCAGAGGCGCTTCGTAGGGATCGTCAATGCCGGTAAACTGCTTGATTTCTCCAGCGCGAGCGCGTTTGTAAAGTCCCTTCACGTCCCGTTCTTCGCACACTGCCAGAGGTGCGTTGACGAAGACTTCAACGAAGTCGCCGATGCGCTGCCGCACTTCGTCGCGGATGGCGCGATAGGGTGAAATTGCCGACACCAGGACGATGACGCCGTTGCGGGTGAGGAGATGAGCCACGAATCCGATCCGACGGATGTTTTCGTCGCGGTCTTCTTTGCTGAAGCCCAAACCTTTAGTGAGATTTTGACGGACGATGTCGCCGTCGAGAATTTCGATGTTGCAGTCGCGCGATCGCAACTCCCGATCCACCGCCTGACTGATTGTCGTCTTCCCCGCACCGCTCAGTCCCGTAAACCAGAGGGTAACACCCCGTCCCTTTGCGCCCATAATTCTCCTTTTTTTATTGATTGTTGATTGTTCATTGTTGATTGTTGATTATTGATTGTTCATTGTTGATTGTTGATTGCAAGCAATGAACCATGAACCATGAACCATGAACTATTAACAATGAACCATTAACCATTAACACCTTTATCACAAACCGTACAACAAGATAATCAGCGGTGGGGTAATTAGCGCCATAATCAGCGCTAGAGGAGCACCCGTGCGGGTAAAATCCAGAAATTTATAGCCCCCAGCACTGTAAACCATCGTGTTGGTCTGATAGCCAATCGGCGTCATAAAACTGTTAGAGGCTGCAAACGTGACCACAAACATGAAGGCAAACGGATTTAGCTGCAACTGCTCCGCCACCCTGACCGCAATCGGCAGCAACAGCACCACAGAGGCATTATTCGAGAGGATCTCAGTGGTTAACGCCGTAATCGCAAAAAAGAAAGTCAGCAACCAGTAGCCCGACAAATCGCCTCCTACTGCCACCAGATTATTAGCCAGGAGTTCTGTGGCTCCTGAATTCTCCATGGCAATGCCCAGAGGAATTAACCCCGCCAGCAAGAAAATGATATCCCAGCGCACTGCCCCATACAATTCCCCCGGTTTGAGACAGCCCGTCAACACCATCAGCACCGCCCCCAACAAAGCGCTGACCAGAATCGGTAACAGATTGAAGGCAGCGAGAGTGACAACGCCCATGCCAATTGCGATCGCAATCCAAGCCTTATCCCGCCGCAACGTCTCCACATCCCGCTGCACAATCACCAGCAAATCCCGACTCGTCTGCAGCCCCAAAAAACTCTGCTTCGGCCCCTGCACCAACAACACATCCCCAAACCGCAGCGGCACCTTCCCCAACCGCTCCCGCACCAACTCCTGACCCCGCCGAATCGCCAGCACCGTCGCATTATACCGCTGCCGAAACCGCAAATCTTTCAACGTCGAACCAATCAAATTCGAATTCGACAAAATCAACACCTCCGCCAACCCCTCCTCCGGCGACACCAAATCCGCCTCCGGCGGCTCCGACCCAAACTGCACCGCCGGCAAAATATCAATCCCCCGTTCATCCTTAATCTTCAGCAGATCCTCCCGTCCCCCCCGCACCAGCAAAATATCCCCCGCCAGCAACACCTTATCCGCCAACGGCTGGGCAAAATGACTATCATTGCGAATAATCTCCAACACATCCACATCAAACAACCGCTGCAAACGACTCATCCGCAACGTCTGCCCCACCAAACTCGACCGTGGCGTCACCACCACCTCGCTCACATAATCCTTCAGCCCATACACCTCACTCACCACCTCGCTATCCGGCGGCATCTGCCGATTCGGCAACAACCTTGGTGCCACAAACGCCAGATATACCAGACCAATGCAGAAATTAATTGCCCCCAGCCCCGTAAACTCAAACAGCCCAAACGCCCCATACTCCAGCTTCTCCGACAAACCACTCGCCAAGACGCTCGTCGACGTCCCAATAACTGTCAACATGCCGCCAAAAATCGTCGCATAAGACAGCGGAATCAGCAACTGCGTCGGTGCCAAATTGCGCTTGCGACACCACTCCTCCACAATCGGCAACAACACCGCCACCACCGCCGTATTGCTAATAAACGCCGAAATCGGCCCCGCAATCGTCCCCAGCGTCACAATCTGCTGCGCCGGATGCCGCCCCCCCCACCGCATCAACAAATCCCCCACCACCTGAATCGCCCCCGTGCGCGCAATCCCCGCACTCAGAATCAGCATCGCCATCACCGTGATGGTGGCAGAATTGCCAAACCCAGAAATTCCCTCCTCCGGCGACACCAACCCCAACACAATCAGCGCCACCATAATGGTCACCGCCGTGATATCCACCGGAAACCACTCCACCACAAACGCCACCAACGCCATCACCACCACCCCCAGCGTCAGGGCAATATCCTTATACTCCCCCACCATCAGGACAAACTCCTGAACCCCATGCACCGTCAACACAATCTCCATAAATCCACTCAATACCAATACTCCAGCCCGCAACTCCAACCCACCCAACCCTCAAAACTTTGACAATACCCCCTCCGCCCCCACATCTCAACCCTCACCCTTCCCCTCCACCCCTCACCTACCGTATATACAGCAGTCTCGCTTGACCTGGAAATCCGGCCTCGATCCCCCCTAGCCCCGAATGGCGCTTACTGAAGCCGATTACATCAGGTTAGTAGGATGGGCAAAGGGCTATGCCCGTGCCCATCACAGGCTCTCTTGATGGGCAAGCTTTGCTTTGCCCATCCTACGCTTAAGTAAGTGCCATTCCCCCCTAGCCCCCCTTCACAGCCGCAAAATTGTGCAAGTTTGCAATCAGCTCCAGGGCTGCAAAAGCTCCAGGGCAAGCATTGCAAACATCCCCCCAACCTTGCCCCATAGCACCCAATTCACCGTGTCAGAATAATCCAGTAACCGCCAATCCCTGCCCCATGCCTCTGGGTATCCTTCGTGTCTTTGGGGTTCCCCCCTGGCAATCCCCTCCCCATCACCTATACTGCAACTATCGCCCACGTAAAAACAGACTGCAGCCGTGTCAATCGGAACCCAACTGTGGCAATTCCCGCTAACCCAGGTCGGCCAGAACACCAGCCCCGCCACCGACCCCATCAAAAACCTGATCGAAACCATCATCCACGATCCCTTCATTGCCAGCTGCATCACCATCTTTACCCTGCTCATCACCATTGCCACCGCCATTGCCACATTGACTGGCAACCTGGGAAAAACCTGCGACTTTGTCCGCAAATACCTCGCCCCCGCAAACACCAAATCCCTCCAGACCCAACAACAGCGCCTGCGCCTGCAACTGATCCCCATCCTCCAACGCCACACCGCCCAACGCCTGCGCCTCTCCCTGCACGAACAAATCAAAATCGACCTGGCCCGACAAGAACAACCCCAGCGCGTCGGCCAGCCCCACCTGCCCCTGATTGCAGAAGATGCCCCTCCACCCTCTCCTCCGTTTGTGCAGCTGATTAATCGCGTCCTGCAACCCTTCAGCCGCCCCCAACCGCCAGAACCGATCGACGCCAGCCAACCCACCCTCGCCCTCTTCCACCGCAGCGACATCCAGGGACGCCTGCTCATCCTCGGCGAACCCGGTGCCGGCAAAACCACCGAACTGCTCAGCCTCGCCCAGGCCCTGCTCGCCCAAGCCAAAGACTCCGACCAACACCCCATCCCCGCCCTCTTCGAACTGTCCGCCTGGACTGCCGACCAGCCCATTGCCCCCTGGCTCGCCGCTCAACTCCAGGACAACTACCGCATCCCCCCCGCCGTTACCCACCACTGGCTCCAGACCCAGCAACTGCTCCCCCTGTTGGACGGCCTCGACGAACTCGGTTTAGAAAACCAGAACCGCTGCATCGCCGCCCTCAACCAGTTCCTCACCGAACACCCGGCGATGAAAGCCGTCGTCTGCTGTCGGCGCGAACAATATAGCACTACGAATCTGTGTTAGGACATATATAGTGAAATCTAAGGAATGCATATGCCTGCTCCCTACAGCTATGACCTGCGCACTAAAGCAATTGATGCCATCAAACGAGGAGAGTCCAAAACAACGGTGAGCCGAATGTTTCACATCAGTCGGAATACCTTAGATCTGTGGCTCAAGCGGGAACAGGAAACGGGAAACTATCAAGCGATCCTCAACTACCAGCAAGGGAGTCGACATAAAATCACTGACTGGGAACGCTTTCGGGAATTTGCCGAGCAACATGGGGAGAAGACACAAGCCCAGATGGCAACACTATGGGGAGAAAACGTCACGCAGCAAAAC